>ERZ1643246.2268-NODE-2268-length-18705-cov-5.155067_pt1 | contig 18705 bp, 18 predicted proteins | sample MGYA00579265_ERZ1643246 | MGnify/ENA primary metagenome ERZ1643246 (study PRJEB29033, sample SAMEA4952261) | chicken gut metagenome | biome: Broiler Chicken; feature: Gastrointestinal Tract; material: Caecum | place: Ireland | collected 2018 | study: Broiler...
TCGCCGGAGTAGACACGATCAGAAAAGCATACGAGATGGCCAGAAAAGTTCTGAATGAACAGAAAGATATACGGGCATTTTTCGTATCCGGTGATGAACGTGCGCTGGGCGTATACCGTGCAATCTATGAGATGGGGCTGTCCATTCCGAAAGATATTGCTATTCTGGGAATCGATAATATTACTCTTGGAGAATATTATTACCCGCCGATCTCAACGATTGAACAGGATTTTGAGATGCTTGCCAAATGCTGTATAGATTATGTGATCAACAAGATCGAGGATGGCGGAACCGGAGAACGGAAATCATTGAGATTTCCTTGCAAGGTGATAGAAAGAGAATCCACATAAGATTTTCTTTTCACCAAATGACAACGTTGTCATTTGGTGAATACAGTCATAAAGAATTGAAAAAAGAAATTTTGATTTGAAATGACAACGTTGTCATTTCCAGGGAGAGAGCAATGAAAGAACAATTGGAAACAAAAATCAAAGAAAGACTTGAAGTTATATATCAGGATCCAGGAAAAGAAGAGCAGGCGCTGAAGCTGTTAAAAGAAAAGCTGGAAAAGTATCAGGAATCGGAGAAAGAAGTAAGAGCTTTTTCCGAGGAAGACAGTATTCTGATCACTTATGGGGATACGATCACTGATCAGAACAGACACGGACTGGAAGTGATGAATGAATTTCTGAATGAGTTTGTAAAAGACTCTGTTAAAAATGTTCATTTGCTTCCTATGTATCCTTATACATCCGACGACGGCTTTTCTGTTGTGGATTACCGCCAGATCAATCCGGAACTGGGCGGATGGAAAGACATCGAAAAGCTTTCGGAAAAATATGGACTGATGTTTGATGCGGTGATCAATCATATCTCCAGGAGCAGCAGCTGGTTCCAGGGGTATTTGAATGGTGAAAAGCCATATACGGATTACTTTATCACCTGTGATCCGGATGCGGATTACAGTACGGTGACACGTCCGAGGGCACTGCCTCTGCTGACAAAAGTGGAGACAAAGGACGGAGAAAAATATGTGTGGACGACTTTCAGTGAGGATCAGATCGATCTGAACTTCGGATGTCCGGAGGTGCTGGCAGAGATTATGGACATCCTGTTGATGTATGCCGAAAAAGGCGCAAAATACATACGACTGGACGCTATAGGATTTATGTGGAAGAAGCTGGGAACGAGCTGTATGCATCTGCCGCAGACACACGAGATCATCAAGCTGATGAAAGATATTCTCCATGTATATTTTCCGGCAACAAGGATTATTACAGAGACCAATGTACCTCACAAGGATAACATCAGTTATTTTGGAAAGGATGGGGATGAAGCGGATCTTGTTTACCAGTTCCCTCTTCCGCCGTTGGTGATGTACTCGCTGATTAAGGGTAATGCACAGGTTATGTCAGACTGGCTGGAGAGTCTTCAGCTGCCGAATAACAAGGTTACATATTTTAACTTCCTGAGTTCACACGACGGGATCGGCGTAAGACCTGTGGAGGGACTGCTGGATAAGGATGAACTGAAGCTTCTGGTAGACGCTGCACTGACAAACGGCGGCGAGGTTTCTTATAAGGATAACGGAGACGGAACAAAGAGTCCGTACGAATTGAATATTAATTATCAGGATGCATTGGCAGGACCGGATGCATCTGACGAAGAGCGGATTGCAAAATTCCTGGCGGCAGAGACCATTCTTCTTTCACTTCAGGGAGTGCCTGGAATTTATATACACAGCCTGCTCGGATCAAGGAACGACTACTACGGTAAGACTACTTCCGGGATACCGAGAAGGATCAATCGGGAGAAACTGGAGCTCTCTTATATACGAAAACAACTGACAGAGACAAGCAATCGAAAGAAAATCTTTGAGGCAATGATAAAGCGGCTGGACATCCGCAGGAAAGAGAGCGCATTTTCACCGCTGGCGGAACAGAAAGTGCTGAAACTCAAGCCCGAAGTTCTGTCACTCATAAGAGAGAACAGGGAAACCGGAGATAAAGTGTATGTTTTGGTAAATGTTTCAGATGCTATACAGAATATCGAACTTCCGGAGATGGAAGGAAAAGATCTGATCAGCGGACAGGCTGTATCAGGAGATGTTGAGTTAAAGCCATGGGAGTGTGCATGGGTAAAGTCAAACAGGTAGTAACAGGAGTGAGATCCTGTTCTAAATAAAAAATAAAAAAGGAGAGGAAACTATGAAAAGAAAAGTTGTATCGGCGATCGTGATCGCAACAATGATGGCAGCGATGATGAGTGGCTGTGGCGGAAGCGGCGGCAGCAAGGGAGGATCTTCTGACGGAAAAGTTGAGATCCAGTTTATGCACCAGCAGGTCGAGCAGGAGCGCCAGGATGCGGTTCAGGCTCTGATCGATAAGTTCGAGGAAGAAAATCCGGACATCACAGTGGAGTCAATCCCGGTAAACGAAGATGATTATGACTCCAAGATTACCGCTCAGGGCGGAAGCGGACAGCTTGCCGATGTTGTTGAGTACAGCCAGGATCAGGCTAAGACAAGTGTCGCTAACCAGTTTACGGACACAGACGCTGTAAAAGAGGTTATTGATTCGATCGGCGAGGATGCATTCTATGACGGAGCTCTTTCCGTTACAAAGACAGAGGATGGATCAAGCTATGTAGGAGTACCGCTTGCAAGCTGGGTACAGGGAATCTGGGTAAATCAGCCGATGATAGAGGAGAAAGGTTTCGATCTTCCGGAGACATGGGAAGATATTCTTGAGATTGCAAAGGCATTCTATGATCCGGACAACAGAATGTACGGTATTGCGCTCCCGACATCTGACAGCGCATTCACAGAGCAGGTATTCTCACAGTTTGCACTTTCCAATGGCGCCAATGTATTTGACGGAGACAAGAATGTTACAGTCAATACACCGGAGATGAAAGAAGCGCTGGAGTATTATAAAGAGCTGGCAGCTTATTCTATGCCGGGATCAACAGAAGTAGCTGATGTAAACGATGCTTTCGTTGGTAAAAATGCTCCGATGGCCATGTATTCCACATATATCCTTGGAAATGTAGAAGCAGCAGGATTCGCTGAGGATCTTCAGCTTGTGCTTCCGCAGAGAGAGTCTCAGGCAGCATACGGATGTATCACAGTGCTTGGTATCTCTGCAAACGGTGATGAAGCCAAGACAGAGGCGGCTAAGAAATTCGTAAGCTTTATGTTAGAGCCTGAAAACAATGTAGAATGGCTGAACATGGCTCCTGGCGGACTGCAGCCTGTACTTACAGAAGTTGACGAGATGCCGGAATATACAGATCTGGAAGCAAGACAGTCATTTGTACATCTTAACGATGCTATCGCAAATGCAGTAGATAACCTTCAGCTCTTCGGTGTAGTTGACGGAAAGAACTTCACAGAGATGGGTGACATCACAAATACGGGTATCCTCAGCAAGATGATCAATAACGTGGTGATCCAGAATGCAGACGTAGATGCAGAACTGGAGACAGCACAGTCCGAGGTAGAAGACCTGGTAAGTGAATAAAAGCCGTGGAAGAGGGCTTTTAGGGCCCTCTTCTTCCAAAAGTAAAGGAAGATAGAGAATGAATAAAAAGACAAAGAAATTAGGGGGAAGCCAGACAAAGTTCGCATATGCCCTTCTGGCGCCCAGTTTAATTCTGTTGGTTCTTTTAATCGGATATCCGCTTGTCTACAATATAGTGATCAGCTTTCAGGATGTTCCGTTAAATCCTAACATGCCCTCAGAGTTTATCGGATTTAAGAATTTCATAGATGTGTTTACAGACTCATCGTTTTACAGTTCTGTTCTGGTTACTTTCCTGTTTACAATTATTGTAACGGTGATCAGTACTGTGCTGGGGCTTTTGCTTTCGGTATTTTTGAACAGAAAATTTGTGGGTAAAAAGCTTGTAAACTCCATCATCATATTGTCATACGTTGTTCCGTCTGTATGTCTGATCTTTACATGGCGGTACATGTTCAACAATATTTACGGAATCATAAATTATGTAGTTGTAGATATGTTACACCTTACGGATCAGGCCCCGCTGTGGTTTGACCAGCCGGTGAGCGCATTTATACTAGTAGCGCTTTTCGCAATATGGAAATTCTTCCCGTACGCGTACATCTCGTTTACTGCAATTCTGCAGTCTATGGACAATACGCTGTATGAAGCCGCTGATATTGACGGAGCTACCAACTGGGAAAAGTTCAAGGCGATCACTTATCCGGCCATCAAGCCTACGCTGGTTACTGTAGTCAGCCTGAGAACAATCTGGGTGTTCTACATTTATACAGAAGTTTATCTGCTTACGAAACAGGTGGATGTGCTCGGTGTATATCTGTACGATATGGCCTTTGCAACGCATGACTTTGGTAAAGCGGCAGCAATCTCCATCATCCTGTTTGTATTTATTTTCGCATTTATTATGCTGTTGAGAAAGAAGGTGCTGAAGGTTGAAGAGGACTAATAAGAAAAAAATGATAAAAGAAGCCTGGTTCTATATCCGGGTGATCATCATGGTAGTTGTTCTGTTGTTCCCGTTCATTATCATGCTCAGCGTCTCTTTAAAATCAACGGCAGAGACGATCGGCTATCCGCCGACAATCATACCTCATGAGTGGACACTGCAGCATTTTGCGGATATATTTAACGAGAATATTTTCCCGTTCCTTAGATATTTTAAAAACAGTTTGTACATTACACTTGTAACGTCCGTTGTGGCGGTACTTATGGGAATTCTGGGAGGATATGCATTATCCCGTCTGAAATTTAAAGGAAAAGCAGGAATCAGCGAGCTGTTCTTCCTTGTATATATGTTCTCCGGTATTCTGCTGATCGTACCGCTGTTCAAGATGCTTTCCGCGATCGGACTGAGCAACAGCCGTGAAGCTGTAATCATCTGTATGATCGTACAGACTATGCCGACGGCCATCTATATGACCAGAAGCTACTTTGATACGATCCCGGTAGAGCTGGAAGAGGCGGGAAGAGTAGACGGTCTCAGCAAAATGGGAATTATTTTCCGAATCGTAGTTCCGCTTTCACTTTCCGGAATTATTTCCGTATTCGTATACGCGTTTATGATAGCATGGAACGACGTTTTGTTCGCATCCATCTTCATCGATTCCCCGGATCTGATGACGATTCCGATCGGATTGAACTCGCTGTTCAATACGCCGGATTACATCTGGGGCAGAATGATGGCGGCATCACTTGTTACTTCACTTCCTGTTGTGATCATGTACGCATTCAGTCAGCATCTGATCCGCAGCGGAAGCACTGACGGCGGTGTGAAAGGATAAGACATATTATTAAATAAAAAATAAAAAAATATTTATGCCGCCTGCGGGCGGCAGAATGGAGAGATTTTTATGAAAAAATTAGTAGCAACAGCACCAAGAGTCGCAGAATTAAAAGATTATGAAGACAGAGAAATCAAGAGCAACGAGGTAAAAGTTAAAGTGGAATTTGCTTCCCCGAAGCATGGAACAGAATTATCTGATTTCCGTGGAACTACTCCGTTTGTAGATGGAAAGTTTGATGACGAGTGGAGAATATTTACAAAGCGCAGCGATGATGAGCCGAGAGGAATCGTTTTCGGAGATCTTCCGCTGGGCAACATGTTCGTGGGAACGATCATCGAGAAAGGAAGCGATGTTACAGAATATGAGATCGGAGACCGGGTATGCTCTTACGGACCGATCAAAGAGACTCAGATCGTCAATGCAGTAGACAATTATAAACTCCGTAAGATGAGCAAAGATGCATCTGCGAAAAATGCAGTATGCTATGATCCGGCTCAGTTTGCCCTGGCAGGAATCCGTGACGCTGATGTAAGGCCGGGAGACCGCGTTGTAGTCATCGGTCTGGGTGCGATCGGACAGATTGCCCTGCAGTTTGCAGTAAAGATCGGCGCCACTACAGTCATCGGTATCGATCCGATCGAGAAGAGAAGGGTGATCGCTGAGAAAAACGGAGCTCACTATACACTGGATTCCATGGCATGTGACGCAGGATATGAGATCAAACGCCTGACAGATAAAAAGGGCGCAGACGTGATCATTGAGACAAGCGGAAATGTCAATGCGCTTCAGTCTGCATTAAAAGGACTTGCATATAATGGAACGATCGCGTACGTGGCATTTGCAAAACCGTTCCCGGCAGGTCTGTGGTTAGGACAGGAAGCACATTACAATTACGGCAAGATCATCTTCTCCCGTGCATGCAGCGAGCCGAATCCGGAATATCCGCGCTGGGACAGACACAGGATCGAAGATGTTGTATGGGAACTTCTGATGAACGGATATCTGGATTGTGAAGATCTGATCGATCCGGTCGTTCCGTTTGAGGAGTGTGCGGAAGGATTCTGCAAATATGTTGACAGACACCCTGAAGAGAGTATCAAAATGGGCGTAGATTTTACAGGGAGGTAAGCGGCATGTTATTAGGAACTCAGGACAAAGATTTCTTTCCGGAAGATATAAAGGAAAAACTGCAGTTTGTAAAAAATATGGGATTTCAGTGCTTTGAAATCGACGGAAAACTGCTTGTTGAAAATGTAGATAAAGTCAAGGAAGCGGTTAAGGAGACGGGGATTCCCGTACTTACAGCGTGCAACGGCTACAGAGGATGGATCGGAGACTTTATCGAAGAGAGACGTTTGAATGGCGTGGAGGATCTCAAACAGATTCTCCGGGCGATCAAAGAAGTAGGAGGAACCGGAGTCGTTGTGCCGGCTGCATGGGGAATGTTTACATTCCGTCTGCCGCCTATGGTATCTCCGAGAAGCCATGAAGGAGATGTAAAGGCAATTCTTGCATCTCTGACGGAGCTGGATAAGGTGGCTCAGGAGACTGAGACATACATCTATCTGGAGCCTTTGAACCGTTATCAGGATCACATGCTCAATACTCTTGCAGATGCTGCGGGTATTATCGATCAGGGTGGTTTTAAACGGGTTAAGATCACGGCAGATTTCTATCACATGTCCATTGAGGAGGACGATATCTCAGAATCACTGAGAAAATATAAAGATTATATCGGCCATATCCATATTGCAGAAAATCATCGCTATCAGCCGGGCACCGGCTCTATCGACTGGGCAAGACATATGAAGACTCTTCATGAGATCGGCTATGAAGGACCGGTGGTAAATGAAGGAAGGATCCGTGGTGAAGATCCGCTGAAAGTATATCAGGAATCCGTAGATTTTATGAAACAGTTTATGTAATGAAAACAGACGGGATGCAGGAAAGGGATTTTGGCGCTGTTAAAGTTCTTTCCGGCATCCTTTCTCGGCGTAAAAGGAGATCATCATGAAGAAATTAAAGATGGCTATTATCGGGTCAGGACAGATCGCACAGGTTACTCATATCCCGAATTATCAATCAATGGAAGATGTGGAGATCGCGGGAATCTGTGATACGAGGCTGGAAGCCGCCAGGTCTGCAGCGGATAAATTCCATATTGAAAATTACTATGATTCTCACAAAAAAATGCTGGAAGAATTGAAACCAGATGCAGTGACAATCTGTGTGCCTAATAAATTTCACTCATCTATCACAATGGACGCCCTGGAAGCAGGCTGCCATGTGTTCTGTGAGAAACCCCCGGCAATTACTATGGAAGAAGCAGAGGCAATGGAGAAAAAAGCGGAAGAAAAAGGACTTATTTTGTCCTATGGTTTTCATTTCCGCGCCAGCGATCAGGTGGCTTTTCTGAAAAAAGCCATTGATAACGGGCAAATGGGAGAAATCTATCATGCTGAAGTAAAATGGCACAGAAGACGGGGAATCCCGGGATGGGGATGCTTTACAAATAAAGAGATCCAGGGAGGAGGTCCTCTGATCGATATAGGAGCTCATATGCTGGATTCCAGTTTGTATCTTATGGATTATCCGGAGATTTCTTATGTGTGCGCTACGTACAGCGACCGTCTCGGAAAGACCTCGAAAGCCGGTCTGATGGGAAGCTGGGATCCGGATAAATTTACAGTAGAGGACAGCCTTTTCGGATTTATCAGGTTTAAGAACGGAACAAGTCTGGAACTTCAGACTTCTTTTGCGATTAATCAGAAAGAGAGAGATACGAGAAGCATCAAACTCTTTGGATCCCGCCAGGGGGCAAGCGTATTTCCTCTGGAGATCTGGGGTGAGGAAGACGGGCAGCTTTACGACAAGGAATATCCTTTTATGGAAATGAAAGACTGGCATATGGATCTGGACAGAAATTTTGTACAGGCATGTCTGGGGAAAACGGAGCTTCTCGTTACGGCAAAGCAGGGATCCTATATACAGAGAGTAATAGGGATGCTTTATCAGTCTGCTGAAAACGGAAAACCGGTAATCGCTGAATAAGATTGGAGAAAGTTTATATGATTCATTATGATACGGAAAAGCAAAAAGACAGATTTTGGCTGAAAGAAAATGAGTTCTGCCCTCGCTTTGAACTGAAAACGGAATCTGTATTCGCCCAGTGCAACGGGTATATGGGAGTGCGGGCGGCCCATCCGCTGTCAGTGCTGGAAGAGAATCGGGGTATGTTTCTCTGCGGGGCGTTTGATAAGGCCTATGAAGACGAAGTAACAGAGCTGGTCAACTGCCCGGATATCACATGGTTTGGAATCGAGATTGAAGGAGAAAATATCCATCCGGAAGGAACAAAACTCTTGTCCTGTACGAGAGAGCTGGATATGTTCAGTGGAGAACTTCATATATCCTATCTGTTTGAACTTAAGTCGGGAATGCAGGTACAGATCATAAACAGGCGCTTTGCGTCAAAAGACGATATCCATCTTTTTGTACAGGAACTTCAGATCAGTTTTCCAGACGGCGGACGGCATGAAATCAGGATCAAGACAGGCATCAACGGTCAGAGAACAAACAGTGGAGTTTCACATTTCCGCAAGGCAGACTGCCGGGTATACGACAGAAGACAGATGGAGATGAGAGGAGAATTGTCAGACAATGCCGTGACGGTTCTCTCAGAATGTTCATTTGGGAAGGGCAATGCCCGTTCGACGGATTTTGTACTGGGCAGGAGATGCATACATGAGTCAGTGGTTCTTAATACGGATGAAAACGGAAAAGCCGCAGTCGAGAAGATAACTTATGTAAGCCAGAGTGAGGACAGAGTGTCACAGGAGAACAGGAAAGCGGCTGTGACTAAGGCGGCAAAAGAGGGGTATGACATCCTGTTCCGGAAGCACGCAGAGGCCATGAATCAATTTTGGGATACCTGCAGTCTGAAAATAGACGGCATCTCTGAAGAGGAAGAGGCGGCTATCTGTTTTGCGCAGTATCACATACAGGGAATGACGCCCTGGCATACAAACAGAAGCAGTATTGCCGCAAAAGGACTTACCGGGGAAGGCTATAAAGGACATGTATTCTGGGATACGGAACTTTTTATATTCCCTTCCCTGCTGTTTACATACCCGAAGACTGCCAGGCAGCTGCTGGAATTTCGCTATTACGGACTGGACGGTGCGAGAAACAAAGCGAAAAGTTACGGATTTTCCGGAGCCATGTTCCCGTGGGAAGCGGCAAAATCCGGAGAAGAAGAGACTCCGCTTTATGCGGCCCTCAATATTTATACCGGAAAGGCCAATAAAGTGTGGTCCGGTATCAAGGAGTATCATGTGACGGCCGACATTGTCTACGCATTGAATCAATATTATGAAGTGACGGAAGATCAGGATTTTATGGACAGATACGGATATGAGATCGCTTTTGAAGCCGCGCAGTTCTGGGCGTCCTGTGCAAAATGGGATGCAAACCATGAAAAATACGGGATCTACGATGTCATAGGGCCGGACGAATACACGGAACATATAGACAATAATGCATATACTAATTATATGGCTGCGTACTGTGTAAAAACTGCGAAGAGATACGCGGAAGACATACAGCAGAAACGGCCGGAGATATATAAGAAGCTGGATCGGATGCTGGATCTGCATGAACGCCTGGATACATGGAAGGAATTTCTGGAACTGATCTATCTTCCGGTACCTAATGATGAGGGAATCATTCCTCAGGACGATACGTTCCTTTCAAAACCGGTACTGGAAAATATTGAGAAATATAAAAAATCACAGGTGAAACAGGCGGTGCTGCTGGACTATTCGAGAGATGAGGTCGTAGATATGCAGGTGCTCAAGCAGGCGGATGTGGTTATGCTTCTGAATCTGTTCCCTCATATGATTTCGGAACAGTTAGTTCGTAAGAATGTACTGTTTTACGAGAGCAGAACGATACATGATTCGTCGCTGAGTTACTGCGCACATGCTCAGGCATGCGCGTCCATCGGAGCAATGGATCTGGCTGAAGACTTTTTCGCGAAAAGCCTGGTCATTGATATTGACGACAATCCTTATGACAGTACGGATGGAATCCACTCCGCATCTCTGGGCGGCGTATGGAACTGTCTGATCTTCGGATTTGCAGGAATCCATTATGAAGGAGAAACACTGTATGTTCGGCCGCATATGCCGGAGAACTGGAAGTCTGTAGAATTTAAGCTGGAGATCGCAGGCGAAATGATCCGGTTTTGCATTACATCTGATAAAGTGAGCATGCGAAGCGTGAAAGAAATCTCCCATCCGATCAAGGTAGATATCGGAGGACAGGAGTATTTATTTACAGGAGAACTGGATGCAGAGCCGGAGGGTGAGCGGAAAAATTTCCGTTTTAGCGCCGCTGTCGGTTAATATTACAGAGGAGAGGATTATGAAAGCAATTATTTTTGATCTGGACGGGGTCGTTGTAAATACGGCCAAATATCATTATCTGGCCTGGAAGAAACTGGCGGGAGAGCTGGGATTTGATTTTGATGTTGCGAACAATGAGAGATTGAAAGGGGTAAGCCGTATGGAATCCCTGAATATCGTACTTGAGGTTGGCGGAATCACCGGATATACGGAAGAGGAGAAACAAAAGCTGGCTGATCGGAAGAACGGTTATTATCTGTCGATGATAGAAAACCTGGATCAGTCAGAAATCCTGCCTGGAATCCCGCAGTTTCTTGATAAGATAAGAAAAGCCGGTTATAAGACAGCTCTGGGGTCTGCCAGCAAGAGTGGAGGAATGATCCTCGAGAAGCTTGGACTTATGCCGATGTTTGATGCGGTTGTGGACGGGAATCTTGTGGAAAGGCCGAAGCCGGATCCGGAAGTGTTTACAAAAGCAGCGGATCTTCTGGGAGTGCCGTATGAGAATTGTATCGTGGTGGAAGATGCAAAAGCCGGTGTTGAGGCTGCTCATGCAGGTCATATGAAATGTATCGGGATCGGGAATCCGGAGATACTGGGAGCCGCCGAAAAAGTAGTCGGCAGTACTGAAGAATTAATCCGGGTTGATCTGGATACACTATAGGTAACAGTGAATAAATCATAAGAATTATATGAGAGGGCGAAAGATGCGGATTAAGCAACTTTCGCCCTCTCATATGTCTGAATCATTCAGGATTTGCCTCCGTCGATCAGTTCATCATAAGATACTTCCAGAACTTCACAGAGCGCTTTTAATTCGATATCGGTAACGTATCTTTTGTTTGTCTCGATTCTGGTAATGACATTCTTATCTATGTCATATCCGTTCAACTGGAGCTTATAAGCGAGCATTCTCTGGGAGTAATTCCGCCTTTTTCGGTATTCTATCAGATTCGAGCTGATCAGATTTTTCTCACCTGTATTTTTCCGGGGCTTTGGCATGATCATTATCCTTTCTTTCAATCGGTTGTCTCATTTTTTGCACCATTTTTATTGATTTTATACAAATCGGACAGTATAATCGGTTGTAAAAGTGAGACAAAAAGGAGCGAAAATGATAAAACGCAACAAAGTGAAGATTTATATAATAATGACAGCCGTGGCAGCAGTCTGTATCGTGATCATGTTGTTTCTGCAAACGCTGTATAAATATCGGAAGTATAATGATTCCGGTATACCGGATGCTGTGAGCAGTTCATATGACGGCAGAGAGTGCCGGCTGACCGTAACTGCAAACAGTTCCGATATTGAAGACAAGGAAAGGTTTGCCATAGAGGTATTCCGGATGTGCCGTGAGAATTCGTTTCGGACAATAAAGTTATCGACAGATATACAGGGGTGGCCTGAAAGTCTTGATATCACAGTCTACTTCCACAGAATCGATATAGGAGAGAAAGAACCTGTGATGAAAATCCGGTTTATTCCGCCTGATGATGGAGGAAAGTATGATATCAAAAGCAATCCGTGGGAATATGAGATGATCATAGAATAAAAGAAAATCTGAAAATCACATTTTTTTAGTATCTTCTTCATAATTCCGTCACAAATATCTTCTATCTTTAGAAATGTAAAAAAGAAAAAGATCTGATAAGGATCCACAGGAGGAAAAGAGGCAGAAGATTATGAGTGAACAATTTTATGATAATAATGAGAATAGAAACAATGAATATCACTTTACGGGAGACCAGCTCAATCAAACAGAAGTGAATGATACTCCACCGGCTGGCGGATCAAACGGCGGTTTTCAGAATCATGACAGCAAAAAGACAAAAGCAAAGAAGCCGATGACAATGGGAAAGAAATGGGCGGTTGTAGTGTCCATGGCACTTGTATTCGGACTGATCGCAGGGGGCACTATGTTTGGCGTCAATACAGTTGGAAATATGATTACAGGAAGCGGGCGGTCAAATGTTCAGCTCGCACAGACGAGCACAACAGGATCAAGTTCGTCGTCATCTTCCGAAAGCGGATCGGGCACAGTGGCTGATGTCGCACAGAATGCAATGCCGTCACTTGTTACCATTTCTACAATGTCTGTGGAAGAGATGAGAAATTTCTTCGGAGGAACACAGCAGTACGAAGTAGAGGGAGCAGGTACAGGCGTGATCGTAGGAGAGAATGATTCAGAACTGCTGATCGCGACAAACTATCATGTAGTAGAAGGTGCAAAAAGCCTTTCGGTGGGATTTATAGATGAGTCCAGTGTAGAAGCAGAGATCAAGGGTACAGATGTAAACAACGATCTCGCAGTGGTTGCAGTAAAACTTTCTGATATACCGGATGATACGATGAAACAGATCAAGATAGCTACGATCGGTGATTCCGATGAACTGCAGCTTGGCGATCAGGTCGTTGCCATCGGTAACGCACTTGGATATGGTCAGTCTGTAACAAGCGGTTATGTAAGCGCTCTGGATCGCGATCTTACTCTGGAGGATGCAAGCGGTACAACTATTACATCAACAGGTCTTATCCAGACAGACGCGGCCATCAATTCAGGCAACAGCGGCGGCGCTCTCCTGAATATGAAAGGCGAGCTGGTAGGTATCAATGAAGCTAAGACGTCATCATCTTCATCGGGCGCATCGGTAGATAATATCGGATTTGCTATCCCGATTAATAAAGCGCAGGACAGCCTGCAGGATATGATGAATCAGGAGACAAGGCAGAAAGTAGATGCAAGCAAAGCATCTTATATGGGTATCAAGGGACAGGACGTGTCGACAGATATTTCTGAACTGTACGGAATCCCGGCTGGTGTTGTTATCGCCGAAGTTGAAGATGGCGGTCCGGCCGATCAGGCAGGTCTGAAAAAAGGCGATATCCTGACATCGCTGGATGGCAGAAGCATCACAAGTATGAGTCAGCTTCAGGATGTACTCCAGTATTATGCAGCGGGTGAGAAAGTTGATCTTACTATACAGCGTTCCGGAGATAAGGGATATGAGGAACAGACGCTGAGTATCACTCTTGGATCTGCACAGGATGCTCGGTAATTGAAAATGGTATAGCCATATAAAGAAAGAATATATGAGGCTGATCCGGCATAAATGTGCCGGATCGGCCTTTTTCGTCTTTCTATTTTCTTCGTGTAGTGTTAAGATAGAAGAAGATAGAACCGGAGGATTCCGGAATAAACAAAAGGAAAGGAGATAACATTATGAGGTCGTTTGCTTATGTTATCACTGACAGAGTTGGAATCCATGCAAGGCCTGCCGGAATGCTTGTGAGAGAAGCACAGAAATACCGGTCAGAGATCCTTGTAAGTAAGGGAAAAAAAGAGGCAGACGCGAAAAATCTGATGCAGATCATGTCGCTCGGGGCAAAATGCGGCGACGAGATCAGTGTAAAGGTGTCCGGGGAGGACGAAGAAGAAGCCTGTGCGGCTGTGGAGGCAGTGCTCCGAGAAAAGCTGTGACCGGGAGCATAGGACCGGAATAAATGTTAGGAGGATATTATGGGAAATATATGGCATGATATCAGGGAAGACAGGATATTTCCGACAGATTTTATCTCTGTGATCGAGATTTCAAAAGGAAGCAAGAAGAAGTATGAACTGGATAAGGAGACAGGGCTTATCATTCTTGACAGGGTTCTGTATACATCAACTCATTATCCGATGAATTATGGATTTATACCGCGCACGCTGGGCGATGACGGAGATCCGCTGGACGTGCTTGTCATGTGCTCGGAGCCGTTGGAACCGCTGACTCTGGTCAGATGCTATCCGATCGGAGTTATGAAGATGACGGACGGCGGAGCAGGAGACGAGAAGATTATCGCAATCCCATGGGCGGATCCAACATACGAAGCATATACGGATATTTCGGAGCTGCCGAAGCATATCTTTGATGAGATCCGGCATTTCTTCAGTGTATATAAGGATCTGGAAGGTAAGAAGACTGCGGTGAATGAATTTGACGGGGCGTTAGGCGCTGTACAGGTTATTGAAGAATGTATTGACAGATATAAGGCAGAATATGGTGACAAAAAGGAGGAACATTGACATGGAAAAATTCAGTGACAACATCAAAAAGGTAATACTTGCAGGGATCGGAGCTGTAGCTGTTACAGCGGAGAAGTCCAAGGATCTTCTGGACGAGATGGTAGAGAAGGGCGAGCTGACTGTAGAACAGGGAAAAGTGCTCAATGAGGAATTGAAGCACAATATCAAGCAGAAGGTACAGGAGGCAACAGAGAAAAAAGAAGAGGATAAGTCCGTATCTGACAGCGATATCTCAGATCTGCTTGGCAGGATGACTCCGGAGCAGATCGCAGCGCTCAAAGAACAGCTGGCAGAGAAAGAAACGGCAGGGGAAGATAAGGACGAATGAGTACGATAGAGCCGATCGAATACAATTCGAGACTGCGCGAGATCACTGCCGTACTGAGAAAACATAACATTACGCGGGGAGTCACCCCGAAGAAGCTGCGGGCGATCCTTGAAGATCTGGGTCCGACGTTTATCAAGCTGGGGCAGATCATGTCCATGCATTCGGATATCCTGCCCAAGCGTTACTGCGATGAACTGATGCTGCTTCGCTCCGATGTGACTCCCATGCCGTTTGAAGAAGTGATCTCTGTGATCGAAGGGTCCTATGGCCGATCATGGAAGAGAGTGTTCTCTTCCATAGAAGAGAAGCCACAGGGCTCTGCTTCTATTGCCCAGGTACACAGGGCGGTTCTCAAAAGCGGTGAAGACGTAGTCGTGAAAGTTCAGCGCAAAGGCATCTATGAGAAAATGGCGAGAGATATCGATCTTCTCCACAAGGCCGTGAAGCTGATGCCGCCGATCAGTATCAAGGGGATGGCGGATCTGGATCTTGTGCTGGATGAGATGTGGTCCGTCACAAGAGATGAGATGAACTTTCTCACAGAAGCAGCCAATATGGAAGAATTTGCCCGCAGAAACAAGGAAGTGAATTTCGTTGGCACTCCGATCCTTTATCAGCAGTATACTACGGTCAACGTACTGGTTATGGAATATATTGACGGGTTCGGGATCGACGACAAGGACGCGCTCATAGAGCACGGATATGACCTGAAAGAGATCGGCAGCAAGCTGGTCGACAATTATATCAAGCAGGTTATGGACGACGGGTTCTTTCATGCGGATCCCCATTCCGGAAATGTAAAGATCAGGGATGGCAAGATCATCTGGATCGATATGGGAATGATGGGCCGTCTGACAGAGCATGACCGGGAGATGATCGGAAAAGCGGTACAGGGTGTGGCTCTAAGCGATGTGGGGCTGATCGAACAGGCAGTGCTGGCTATCGGAGAGTTTAAGGAACGTCCGGATCAGAGAAAACTGTATGAGGATATTGAAGGCCTTCTTCTGAAATATGGCAATACGGAGATGGGGCAGATCAATGTGGCTGCTGTTATGACAGATCTGATGGATGTTATGAAGAACAATAAGATCAAGATGCCTCACGGGCTGACAATGCTGGCCCGGGGGCTGACGCATATGGAGGGAGTGCTGGCTGACATTGCGCCGGACATCAATATGGTGGAGATCGCTACGGCCCATATGTCAGGAGAATTTTTCCGCAATCTGGATCTGAAGAAAGAATTAAAGAGCAGCGGGAAAAGTGTTCTGCGTTCGTTTAGGAAAGCTCTTGATATTCCGTCCATGGTGTCGGATATGATGAGCGGATATCTGAAAGGACAGGCGAAAGTCAATCTGGATCTTCAGGTTACGGATGAACTGGCGGAGCTTTTAAGGCGTCTTGTCCGAAATATTGTTATGGGGCTGTGGGTGATGGCCCTGCTCATCAGTTCAAGTATCATCTGTACGACAGATATGACGCCGAAAGTACTGGGGATTCCTGTTCTCGGGGCTTTCGGATATATGCTGGCATTTGTGATCGTGCTGTATGTGTTTGTCAAACATCTGCTGTCAAAAAGAAAATAAGGTGCGAAATAGACTATGAAAAACAGAAAGAAAAATCCAATCACGGAAAGCTTTGGATATGCATTTGAAGGAATATGGACCGGTATACGCAATGAACGCAATATGAAGATTCATTGTGCTGCGATCATTTTTGTTACGCTTGCAGGTACGCTGTTTCAGATCAGCGCCACGCAGTGGTGTATCTGTCTGCTGCTGTTTGGACTTGTGGCAGCGCTGGAACTGGTCAACACGGCTATTGAGGCTGTGGTGGATCTGGTGACGGAGGAGAAAAAGCCCCTTGCCAAGATTGCAAAAGACACGGCGGCAGGCGCAGTTCTGTTTGCCGCGATTATATCAGTTATCATCGGATGTATCATCTTTCTTCCATATGTGTTGGAACTGTTGAGAAAGATATGATACAATAGCAGGGCAGGTATGCATACATAGAAAGGAAAGACGGACATGAGTGATAACAGTACAACAGTCACAAAGCAGGAAACTTTAGCGGCCCTTAGAAATCCGGGAGAGCTCTATGTGATAATGTCAGCAGTGACAAAGCTTCCCTTTGTGAAATGTGATGAAGAGACATTTGATGACGAAATATTTTTATACTATAGAGCAGAAGACGCTAAGGAGAGGGTGCAGGAGCTTTTAAAAGAAAAGTATTTTACAGCAGTTGCGAAACTGGAGGAGAAGCAGCTTCTTCCATTCTATACCAGCCTGTATGCGATCGGGGTGAACTGTCTTGCAGTAAATTACGGCACGGATACACAGATCAGTATCCAGCTCTCAGAACTGGTCGTAAGAAAGAATCCGGATCAGCTTCCTGAAGGAAAGATGCTGGTAGAAAATCCGGCGCTGCATCTGACGGCAATTTATTTTATGCAGGAGATGCGCCGGCAGGAGAAACCTCAGCCGACGGAGGAACTGAAAGAACTTCAGGAGGAGCTGCTGGCTCATTACAGCAAGGGAACCTTTATCATGGCTATTCAGGAGGACAAGCAGATTCCGGTTCTGAAACAGAAAAACGGAGATATCTATCAGCCCATCTTTACAGATATGCTGGAATTCCAGAAATTCGCAAAAGGCCAGAAGATGAGAACAGTGGTTATTCCGGCTGCAAAGATCCCTGATATACTGGTTGGTTCCGCAAAAGGCGTGGTAATCAATCCTCTGGGCGTTAACGTACAGCTTCAGGTGACCAGGAGAAAGAAACAGGAAACTGAACCGGCTAAACCGGGAGCTGATGCTTAGTCAGCAGCCCGGCAGCAGATAATGCACAAAGAGAGGCCCCATATGCGGCCTCTTCTTTATTTTGTCCGATTGTAAGAGGCATATTAAAACGGTCCTGGAGTATTTGCTGAAACACTTTGTTCTGCCTTACGGCATTGCCGGAAGCGATAAGTTTTGTCTTGCTATCTCCTGTACCTGTCTCGATCAGGAGATAGAGACCGTACAGCTCTTCAGCCATTCCGTTTAGGACGCCCCGGATCATAGCGGCGGGATGAAAATTATCAGTCCGGATACCGGTGATGCTGCCGGAGTCCTGCGGATTATTTCGTGTTCCTGCAAAAGTCGTCCGTATCTGCCAGGCAACATCCTTTTCAGCCTGCAGTTCCAGCAGTTTTTTCATGACATCATACTGAGGTGCATCGGGCGCCCCGGCAGCAACGGCATATGTGCGGAAGAATTTTTCTAATGATGCATATGCAGCGCCTCCGCAGACTGCTGCACCTACAAGCAGGTATGCAGATTCGGTCAGCGGACGGGTTTCGATATCCGGGATCTCTGTATACTGTCCGGACATTACGGAGACCTGGGAGCCGGTTCCCACGTTGACAAGGACAGTATCAGTTCCGTCTGTGACAGAGCCGAGAAAACTTGCCTGGTTGTCGCCGATGGAGACACAGACAGGGATGTCTTTGTAACTGCCGAGTACTGAAAATTTTTTCGTTACTTCCGGGAGAAACGCCGGATCTGCTCCGGCATCTGCTATCTTTCCATACATGAATTCCAGTTTTTTAAGATCAAACATCCCC
>ERZ1643246.2269-NODE-2269-length-18703-cov-18.608591_pt1 | contig 18703 bp, 15 predicted proteins | sample MGYA00579265_ERZ1643246 | MGnify/ENA primary metagenome ERZ1643246 (study PRJEB29033, sample SAMEA4952261) | chicken gut metagenome | biome: Broiler Chicken; feature: Gastrointestinal Tract; material: Caecum | place: Ireland | collected 2018 | study: Broiler...
AATAAAAAACTGCCATACGCCGCACGGGATTTTTACCACCTTATCCCTGCACCATATGGCAGTTTTCATTTTTATATTTGCTTATTTATCGGATTCTTCCTCAGTCTCCTCTTTTATTTCTACCTGTTCTCCGTCTATCTCGGCTGATGCTTTTCTTACTTTTGCAACACTTGCCACGATATCATTTTCAGGTAAATTGATGAGCTTCACACCTGAAGTTATCCTTCCATATACGGAAATGTCTTCGCACTTCATGCGGATCACAATTCCCTCAGTATTGATGATCATGATCTCGCTGTCGTCGTCCACTGCTTTCATACCCACTACGTTTCCGGTCTTCTCAGTGATCTTATAGCACTTCACACCTTTTCCGCCGCGGTTCTGTCTCGTGAACTCTTCCATGCTCGTCCTCTTGCCCATACCCTTTTCAGACACGATCAGGAGATCTTTGCCCTGACTGCTCACCTGCATGCCGATGACCTCATCATTGTCGCTTAAGTTCATGCCGCGTACACCCATGGAAACTCTTCCGGTTGAGCGGACATCGGTCTCATTGAACCGGATACACTGACCATATTTTGTCACAAGGAATACATCCTGAGCATTGTCTGTTACTTTAACCTGTATCAGGAGGTCATCCTCTCTGAGAACGATAGCCGCAAGTCCTGTCTTTCTGACATTCATGTAATCTTTGATCGGAGTCTTCTTCACAAGACCTTTCTGCGTTGCCATGAACAGATATTTTCCATCCTCATATTCCTTGATCGGAATCGTAGCTGTAATCTTCTCTTCCGGCATAAGCTGCAGCAGGTTGATGATTGCCGTTCCTCTTGCAGTCCTTCCTGCTTCCGGTATCTCATATGCCTTGAGACGGTATACACGTCCCTTATTTGTAAAGAACATGATGTAGTGATGACTTGTTGTAACAAAAAGTTCTCTTATAAAGTCATCTTCCAGAGTCTGCATGCCCTTGATGCCTTTACCTCCGCGGTTCTGGCTCTTGAAGGTATCCATGCTCATCCGCTTGATATATCCCATATTTGTGACTGTGATCACAACATTTTCTCTCGGGATAAGATCTTCCATAGAGATATCGAACTCGTCATATCCAATTTTAGTTCTTCTGTCATCCCCGTATTTTTCGGAAATAACAAGAATCTCTTTTTTGATGACACCGAGAAGAAGTTTGCGGTCCGCAAGGATTGCTTTGTACTCATTGATCTTTTTCATGAGTTCAGCATATTCTGTTTCAAGCTTCTCTCTCTCCAGACCTGTCAGAGCTCTCAGACGCATATCTACAATAGCCTGAGCCTGAACATCAGATAATTCAAATCTCTCCATCAATTCAGCCTTAGCGATCTGAACTGTCTTGGATCCGCGGATGATCTTTATTACTTCATCAATATTGTCGAGAGCTATCAGTAATCCCTTTAAAATATGAGCTCTCTCTTCGGCCTTGTTAAGGTCATATTTTGTTCTTCTTGTCACGACATCTTCCTGATGCTGAAGGTAATAATTCAACATCTCGAGAATATTCATGACCTTAGGCTGTCCGTTTACAAGGGCAAGCATGATCACACCGAATGTATCCTGAAGCTGTGTATGCTTATAGAGCTGGTTCAGAATGACGTTCGGATTGACGTCACGGCGGAGTTCGATACAGATTCTCATTCCCTCACGGCTGGACTGATCGCTCAGGTCCGTGATTCCATCGATTTTTTTATCTCTTACAAGCTCTGCGATCTTCTCGATCAGCCTTGCCTTGTTTACCATAAACGGCAATTCTGTCACAATGATCCTGTTCTTACCGTTTGCCATCGGCTCGATATTTGTTACAGAACGTACTCTAATCTTGCCGCGTCCTGTACGGTAGGCCTCTTCGATTCCTCTTGTACCGAGGATTTCTGCTCCGGTCGGAAAGTCCGGTCCTTTTATGATCTTTAAAATATCTTCGATGGTTGTCTCGCCGTTTTCATCGATCTGGTCATCTATGATCTTTACCACCGCACTGATCACTTCTCTTAGGTTGTGCGGCGGGATATTTGTTGCCATTCCCACAGCAATACCGGAAGTACCGTTTACCAGAAGATTCGGGAATCTCGAAGGCAGTACGGTCGGCTCTTTCTCTGTCTCATCAAAGTTCGGGACGAAGTCAACAGTGTCTTTGTTGATATCCGCCGTCATCTCCATGGATATCTTACTCAGACGCGCCTCTGTATAACGCATGGCCGCCGCGCCGTCGCCGTCCACGGAACCGAAGTTTCCATGGCCGTCTACAAGAGGATATCTTGTAGACCAGTCCTGTGCAAGATTAACAAGAGCTCCGTAAATAGAACTGTCACCGTGAGGATGATATTTACCCATTGTATCACCGACGATACGGGCACACTTACGATGCGGCTTATCCGGACCGTTGTTCAGCTCTATCATTGAATAAAGGATTCTTCTCTGTACCGGCTTCAGACCGTCTCTCACATCAGGGAGAGCACGGGATGCGATTACGCTCATCGCATAGTCGATATAGGAAATCTCCATTGTCTTTTTCAGATCGACTTCGTGAACTTTATCAAAAATATTGTCTTCCATAGTTTATCTCCTTTATGAGTTATTGACTGGTTCCGCTCCCGGCTTTCCAGTTCAAAAACCTACGGTTTTTTCACTGGGCTGGCATTCCCAATGCCAGCCCCTGTGTCCACTCTGTGCCAGACAAGCAAGTAAACTTGCTTCCTGTCCCATAGCGTCCACAGAGCCGGTCGCTGTTAATCGCTATACATCCAGATTCCTAACGTACTTGGCATTTTCTTCGATAAATTCACGTCGTGGTTCTACTTTGTCTCCCATGAGGGTTGTGAATGTAAGGTCGAGTTCGGACGATGTTTCTTCATCCATTGTTACTTTCAGCAGGATTCTGTGCTCAGGATCCATTGTCGTCTCCCAGAGCTGATCAGCATCCATCTCTCCCAGACCTTTATAACGCTGAATTTTATTATTGCTGTCTCTTCCTACTTCCAGAAGGATCTGGTTCAGTTCTTCATCGCTGTATGCATACCAGACTTTTTTATTCTTCTCCAGTTTATACAGCGGCGGCTGTGCCAGATATACATATCCTTCTTTGATAAGATCAGGCATAAAACGGTACAGAAACGTTAATAATAATGTACTGATATGAGCGCCGTCTACATCGGCATCTGTCATAATAATGATCTTGTGATACCTGAGCTTGCTGATATCAAAATCATCATGGATCCCTGTTCCGAATGCCGTGATCATCGCCTTGATCTCGGCATTGCCATAAATCTTGTCAAGGCGGGCTTTCTCTACATTAAGGATCTTACCTCTCAGTGGAAGGATTGCCTGTGTCGCACGGTCTCTTGCCGTCTTAGCGGAACCGCCGGCAGAATCACCCTCTACGATGTAGATCTCACAGTTTTCCGGATTCTTGTCAGAGCAGTCTGCAAGTTTTCCCGGAAGTGACGTGGAATCAAGGGCTGATTTTCTTCTTGTAAGGTCTCTTGCTTTTCTCGCAGCTTCTCTTGCTCTCTGTGATAATACAGATTTTTCTACGATGATTTTTGCCACGTTCGGATTCTGCTCGAGGAATATCTCCAGCTGACTGCTCAGTACTCCAAGTACTGCCCCTCTTGCCTCGCTGTTTCCAAGCTTCTGCTTTGTCTGTCCCTCAAACTGAGGGTTTTCAATCTTTACGCTGATAATTGCAGTCAGACCTTCTCTTATATCCTCTCCCGAAAGTTTTTCATTATCTTTGATAAGTTTATTTTTTCTTGCATAATCATTAAATGTCTTAGTCAGTGCAGTTCTGAATCCCTCTACATGAGTTCCACCTTCAGGAGTTGTAATATTATTTACGAACCCGTAGGTATTGTCACTGTAGGAATCATTGTGCTGCATCGCCACCTCAACTGCAACGCCGTCTTTAAATCCTTCGCAGTAAATGATCTGATCGTAAAGCGGAGTTTTGCTTTTATTAAGATATGTGACGAACTCTTTTATACCTCCCTCATAGTGGAAAGTATGCTCATGAAGCTCTTCACCTCTCCAGTCTCTCAATACGATTTTGAGGCCTTTTGTAAGAAATGCCATTTCTCTGAACCGCTGTTTCAGCGTATCATAATCAAATATAATATCATCAAATATTTCCGCATCCGGATAAAATGTAACTTTTGTTCCGCTTCTCTCCGGCTCGCATTCACCGATGACTTTCAGTTTATAGCACACTTTTCCTCTTTCATATCGCTGCTTATATACCTGTCCTTCATGGTAAATCTCCACTTCCAGCCATTCGGAGAGGGCATTTACGACAGATGCACCTACACCGTGGAGACCGCCGGATACCTTGTATCCTCCGCCGCCGAATTTTCCGCCGGCATGAAGCACCGTAAATACAACTTCAACTGCAGGAAGTCCTGCTTTGTGGTTGATTCCTACAGGGATACCTCTTCCATTATCGCTTACTGTAACAGAACCGTCTTTATTGATATCCACCTGTATCTCGTCGCAGTAGCCCGCCAGTGCCTCATCCACTGAATTGTCCACGATCTCATATACCAGATGATGAAGTCCTCTTGTGGAAGTGCTGCCGATATACATACCCGGTCTTTTTCTTACCGCTTCCAGCCCCTCAAGGATCTGGATCTGGTCCGCGCCATATTCAGCGTCAAATTCTGTACTTGATGCACCCATTTAATAACCTCCTAATTTGCATTTACTGCATGCCCGTTCTTGATGTGGAATATTTTGTTTATCGAAAATCTGTGATTTACAAATTCATCAAGCCCGGTACATGTAATTATCGTCTGTATATTGTTAATGCTGTCCAATAAATAGTTTTGCCGATGTTTGTCCAGTTCAGACAATACATCGTCAAGTAACAGCACAGGGGTATCCTTTATCACCTGTTTTACCAGTTCTATCTCAGACATTTTCAGCGACAGTGCTGCGGTTCTCTGCTGTCCCTGAGAACCAAATTTCCTTACATCCAGTCCGCTGTCCGTGGTAAAACAGATATCATCTCTGTGAGGACCTACTGTAGTGCTCTTCATCCTCATATCTCTTTCCCTGTAACGCTTTAATGCCTCCTCCAGAGACATCTTTCCATTACTTGCCTCATAAGAAATAGAGATTCTTTCCTTTCCACCTGTTAATTTAAAATGAATATCGGAAATTATTTCATTTACTTCTTTTATAAATTTCTTTCTTGCATCCAGAACCTTTGTCCCATATGCAGCCATCTGCATATCCCATATATCCAGAGTATCCATCAGGTTCTTCTGTCCGTATAGATCTTTGAGTAAGGAATTTCTTTGATTGATGATGCGATTATAGTTTGAAAGGTTGCTGAGATATATTTTATCAAGCTGAGACAATTCAAGATCAATAAATCTCCTTCTCCCCGCCGGTCCTTCCTTGATGATATTCAGGTCCTCCGGAGAGAAAAATACGAAATGTACAATACCGAACAGTTCTCCCGCTTTCCTGATCGGAATCTTATCGATCGCGATTCCTTTGGGGCTGTTCTTTTTCAGATGCATATCGATCTGAAAACAGATTCCTCTCTTTTCTACGATTGTCTCTATATGGGATTCATCATATCCAAACTGTATGATATCTCTGTCTTTTGTTCCTCTGTGTGATTTCGTTGTTCCCGACAGATATAATGCCTCCAGGATATTTGTCTTTCCCTGTGCATTATCGCCATACAGAATATTGGTATTCGGATCAAAATTTAAGTCCAGCAGATCGTAATTTCTGTAATTTTTCAGCTTTAAAGATTTGATTACCATAACTTTCCCATCTAATCTATTTTACACTTTTTTTACACTTTTTTCAACGTATGGCGGATTAATCTTTCAGCTTATCTCTATCTCTCTGCCTTCATAGGACGCGATATCCCCCGGATGGAGTTTTCTTCCCCGTCTCGTCTCTGTCTCTCCATTCACCGTGACCAGCCCGTCCTGTATGACTTCTTTTGCCTCTGCTCCGGACTCAACAAATCCTGCTGCTTTTAAAACCTGTCCGAGCCGGATGAATTCTTCTCCGGCTCTCAACTTAAAACTCTCCATTTTCTTCTCCCTCTATACTGCCGCGTTAAAGTTTACAGGCAGGATCAGATAGATATAGCTCTGTTCCTCGTCCTTGATAAACAACGGCGCTTTTGCATTCATGAAATAAAGATCCACTTCTTCATCATCGATGACACGCAGCGCATCGATAAGAAACTTCGGATTGAATCCGATCAGAAGATCTTTTCCCTCTTTGATACATATGATTTCCTCATCCATAGATCCAATCTGGGATTTGATCTTAAACTCCATGGACTCGTCCCTGATATCAATGATGATCGGTTTCTTATCTCCTTCTTTGATCAGCAGAGTTGCCCTGTCGATACAATCCAGAAGCTCTCTCTTATTGATCCTTACTTTCGTCTCGTAATCGCTTGAGAGCATCTGATCGATCCTGAAATATTCGCCCTCGATCAGCCTGGAGACAACAACTGTCCGGTCAAATTCAAACACAATATGATTTCTCGTAAATGAGATATCCACATTTGCTTCAGCTTCCCCTCCGATGATCTTGCTGATCTCCTGAAGCGTCTTGCCCGGTACGATCACTTTCTTCGGTGAATAGGAATCTTTCAGCTCGATCTTACGGATCGAGATTCTGTGTCCGTCAAGAGATACCACTTTCAGGATATTATCCTCGATTTCGAAGAGCTCGCCTGTCATCATTTTGTTTGTATCGCTGTCCGCGATTGAAAAGATTGTCTGACGGATCACTTCCTTGAGTGTAAATTCAGATACTGTAATAAAGTCATCTTTCTCTACAGCAGGCAGATATGAGAATTCATCCCCCGGCTGTGCAGCAATATTGAATTTCGCTTTTTCGCATGTGATCAGAACCTGGCTGTCTCCCTGCGTTTCTATCACGATTTCATTGTCAGGCAGCTTTCTTACAATTTCTGAGAAAATTCTGGCATTTAATGCAATAATACCTCTCTCAACGATTTCTCCGTCTATTGATGTCTCGATACCGAGTTCCATATCATTGGCTGTCAGCTTTATCACATCAGTAGATGCATCGATCAGTATACATTCCAGGATCGGCATTGTCGTTTTTGATGGAACTGCTTTAGAGACAATGCTGACTCCTTTTGACAGATTTGTTTTCGTACAGATGATCTTCATGTGATTGTAACTCCTTTCCTTCGTTGCCGTATCTCCTACGGTACTGTGGTATAACTTTTGCGTATGTACAGTGTGTGAAAAACGTAAGGCGGACGCGCGCTGTATATTATGACAGGATATCAATTCCGCCTCCGTATTATTAGGGGCTGTGAATATGTTAATAACTGCTTCAAAGCCTCTGAAATAAAGGATTTTCCGTTTTGATAAGTATGTTGGTCACTGTTGGACAGGATGAAGAAACAGTGGGAATAATTTTAAGCTCACTGTGAAGTTAAGATCATAGAAATCTGTTATTCACATACTGTTCCACATCTTGTCTACAGAGTTATCAACATAATAAATCGATTGAATATGTATTATACACATCAGATCGGATTGATCTTCTTCTTTATAATATTAACTGTATTGTTGAGAGCTTCATCTGTTTTAAGCTCATTTTCAATCTTCTTAACTCCGTGGTTAACGGAAGCGTGATCTTTACCGCCTAAAAGAGCTCCGATCGCCTTTAATGGTGTATCAGTGAGAGTCCTGCACAGATACATCACAATCTGCCGCGGAAGGACGATTTCAGCATTTCTCTTTTTCCCTTTCAGTTCAGAGATTGGAATATTGAAATGCTCTGACACGATATCTATGATCAGCTCCGGTGTGACCGGACGGTTATTATCCGGTGATATCATATCTTTCAGGGCCTCTGCAGCAAGAGAGATATCAATAGGCTTGTTCTCAAGATTTGAGAGCGCGATCAGCTTATTTAAAGAACCCTCAAGCTCACGGATATTTGATTTAATATTGTTGGCAATATACTGCATGACTTCATCCGGAATATGGTACCGGTCGAGGCCGTCCAGTTCTTCTTTCTTTCTTAAGATAGCCATTCGAGTCTCATAATCAGGTGACTGTATATCAGCGATCAGTCCCCATTCGAATCTGGTCCTGAGACGGGCTTCCAATGTCTCGATATCTTTCGGAGGCTTATCACTTGATATAATGATCTGTTTTCCGGAGACATGCAGGTGATTAAATGTATGGAAGAACTCTTCCTGTGTACTTTCTTTCCCGATGATAAACTGGATATCATCGATAAGAAGAACATCATTGTTCCTGTATTTCTCACGGAACTTGGTCATGGCAAGTTCACTTCCTGTCTTACCTGCTTTCAGTGCGTCGATCAGCTCGTTTGTAAATGTCTCGCTGGTGACGTAGAGAACCTGTTTTGTCGGATCATTTTCAAGGATGAAATGGGCGATGGAATGCATAAGATGCGTTTTACCAAGCCCGACACCTCCATATATAAAGAGAGGGTTATAAATTTCACCCGGTGACTCTGCAACTGCCAGAGAAGCTGCATGTGCAAAGTTATTATTACTTCCCACCACAAAGGTATCGAAAGTATATTTCGGATTCAGGTTTGCCTTCTCAAAAAGTGAGTTGGCCCGATTTTTCTTTACAATGTTTTCTTTCTTTTCCTGAATGACAGTCTGATTGTCTGTCACAAAAGCAACTTCATATTCGATTCCTGTTACTTCCGCGATACAGACTTTAAAAGGAAGAAGATATTTTTCCTCAATATGTTCCAGGCTCGCCCTTAATTTCACAAGGATATACACAGTGTCATCTGTAACCTCATATACGGTCAGGGGCGCAATCCAGGTGTTATATGAAATGTTTGATGAGCAGTATTCAAGCTTCATCTTATTTAATATCTGGTCCCAATTCTGTTCTACAATGTTCATCGAAAGTAACTCCTAATCAATAGAATAGAGAGATCTTAAGGCAAAGTCTCTCCATTACATTTTACATCAAAACAGAGTGCGAATCAACGGAAAATAATGTGTATAACTTTTTCAACAGACGTGAGTACTTAAAAAATGAGGCACAAAAAAAGAAATTAATTTTTATCAACATGTTATTTTGCGGTTTTCCACATGTTATCCACACAATACAGGTTATACACAGACTGTGAATAACAATTGTTGAAATTGTGGATAAAAACAGGTAAGGTGCCTGCCGTGACAAAAAATATCAGTTTAGCCCGATTTTGCTTGACTTATCAAGGTTTTTTCTCTATAATTAAATGCGCGTCTTTTTGGGAAGACATAAAAAAACGTTAATCATGTGAATACTTTATAATAAGGTATATCAGAAAAAGGGAGGTGTATTGGGGATGAAGATGACATTTCAGCCGAAGAAGAGATCAAGATCCAAGGTTCATGGTTTCAGAGCAAGAATGAGCACACCGGGCGGAAGAAAAGTTTTAGCTGCCAGAAGAGCAAAAGGAAGAAAACAGTTATCAGCTTAGGCCGCATATATGTGGCCTTTTCTTCTATTCAGAGATAAGTATAAGGAAGAGGTTTTTTATGAAATTCTCTGAATCTTTAAAGAAAAATAAAGATTTCCAGAATGTCTATAAAAAGGGAAGATCCCTGGCAAACAGCTGTCTTGTAATGTATATTCTCAAAAACGGACTTGATAAAAACAGGCTTGGGATCTCAGTGAGTAAAAAAGTAGGAAACAGTGTCGTCAGACATCATCTGACACGGCTTGTAAGAGAAAGTTACAGACTGTCGGAAGAACATTTCCGGTGTGGATATGATATCGTTGTAATAGGAAGGACAAGCGCAAAAGATAAAGGTTATCATGAGATTGAAAGCGCACTGATCCACCTCGGAAAGCTTCATAAAATATATATAAAGGACAAAGAAATGTCCTGATCAAAAAAGGAAGTGGCGCGGATGAAGAAAATCCTGTTATGGATGATCCGTTTTTACAGAAAGTATCTGTCAGGTCTGAAGGGATACAGTACATGTAAGTATTATCCTACATGTTCCCAGTACGGACTTGAGGCAATTGAAAAGTATGGTGCATTAAAAGGCGGAGTACTTGCCGTCTGGAGAATCCTGCGCTGCAATCCATTTTCAAAAGGCGGATATGATCCAGTACCTTAAGGAGGACAAGTAATGGAAGTTTATGGGCTTTTAGCCAGCGGAGGAATTTATGACTGGCCGGTCATTAAGCAGATCTCATGGATCTTAGGCCAGGTCATGAATGGAATCTACAACGTAATGAGCGCGATCGGGATCGAGAATATCGGCGTCAGCATTATCATCTTTACGATCATCGTATATACGATCCTGCTTCCGCTTACGATCAAGCAGCAGAAATTTTCAAAGATGACGGCTGTGATGAATCCCGAGGTTCAGAAAATCCAGAAGAAATATGCGGGAAAAAAAGATCAGGTTTCCATGCAGAAACAGCAGGAAGAGATCAATATGGTTTACGAGAAGTACGGTGTTAAGATGTCAAGCGGATGTCTTCCGTCTCTTGTACAGCTTCTCATCCTGTTCGGTCTGTATCCTGTAGTTCAGAACATTCCCGAGTATGTAACTAAGGTAAGAAATGTTTATCAGCCGCTTGTTGATCAGATACAGTCAGTATCCGGATATGAGAAAATACTGGAAGACGTATCAGGTTCGATCGCAGGGGTATTTGATTTCGGGTCGCCAAGCGGAATTGTAGACGCTCTCTACAGATTCCAGAATTCAACATGGAATGCGTTGATCGAGCAGATGCCGACTGTTGAGGATACGGCGAGAAAGACGATAACGGAAGTTTCCCGCCTGAACAATTTCCTCGGCATTGATATCGGATCTCATCCGTGGAATCTTCTGACAGACGCCCTTGCAGCAGCGTCCATCGGCGGAATCATCCTCGCAATCCTGATTCCTGTACTTGCAGGTGTGACACAGTTCATCAGCGTGAAGCTTTCTCAGATGAACAGTACTGCATCTTCACAGGATTCGGATAACCCGATGATGAATTCCATGAAGACGATGACATATACAATGCCTCTGATCTCCGTTGTATTCGGTTTTACACTTCCGGCAGGTCTCGGTCTTTACTGGGTAGCCAGTGCGGCAGTGCGAAGCGTACAGCAGCTGGCGGTCAACAAGTATCTCAAGAGCAAGAGCATTGAAGATATGATCGAAGAGAACCGCAAGAAGGCTCAGAAGAAGAGAGAGAAGAAAGGAACTTCCGCAGAAGAGATCAACAAGATGGCGACGAAGAGTACAAGAAATGTAGGAAACACTTCGAAGTCAAGAAAAGAGATTGCTGATCCGGCAAAGGAAGAAAAGATCAGACAGGCTCAGGAGTCCGCAAAGAACGCAAAACCGGGAAGCCTTACGTCAAAGGCTTATCTCGTAAGCAGATATAACAGCGGACAGAAGACAGAAGAAAAAGCTCCTGAAGATACTGAGGATAAGGCTGATAAGGCAAAAGATAAAAAGAAGAAATAGTTGTCTGTTCCAGAGCGGACCGTGAAATGAAGACGGGCTGCATATGAGAAAGGTAGGAATCGGGATGAAAGGTAGTATCAGAGTATCAGCGAAGACATTGGACGACGCGATCACAGAAGCATTGATCCAGCTTGGAGTTACCAGTGATAAACTCGAATATGAAGTAATAGAAAAAGGCAGCGCCGGATTCCTTGGAATCGGCATGAAGCAGGCTGTGATCGAGGCCTGGAGAAAAGAAGAGAAAGAGCCGGAACCGGATATAAAAGAGATCATTAAAGAAGAAATGTCTCTTAAGCCGGAAGAAGAGAATGTGAAGAAAGATCCGGTCCAGACAAAGAAAGAGAAAAAAGAAAAAGCTCCTGCAGCAGAAAAGAAAGAAAAACCTGTAAAGGAAAAACCGGTGAAGGAAAAGGTTGAAAAAGAGGAAACGGCCGATAGTACACCGGCTCCTGTAAAAGAGAAACAGGAACTTGCCAAGGTAGAAGAGCAGACGATCAAAGCTGTAGAAGAATTTGTACAGGATACATTAAAGGCCATGAATATGGCAGTAGAGATCACTTCCTCTATTGATGAGGACGGAGCTCTCTGTATAGATATGAAAGGCGAGCATATGGGTATCCTGATCGGAAAGAGAGGACAGACTCTAGATGCTCTCCAGTATCTGGCAAACAGGGTCGCAAATAAGCATCAGGACGGATACGTCAGAGTGAAACTTGATACGGAAAACTACAGAGCAAGAAGAGAGGAAACTCTGAAGCATCTCGCAAAGAATATTGCTCATAAAGTGAAGAGAAACAGAAGACCTGTTGCACTTGAGCCGATGAATCCTTATGAAAGACGGATCATTCACTCGGCACTCCAGTCTGATCCTTATGTAACGACTCACAGCGAAGGCGAGGAGCCTTACAGAAAAGTCGTAGTGACATTAAAGAAATAATATAGCATAATTTGAAAGGGACGTTACAAACGTCCCTTTTCTGTGCGATAAGCTCTGATAAGAGATCATCACGCATTACATCTTGCATGAGAGGATATTTGTCCGGTAAGGGGCTGACATGCCTGTAGGGACAGAGATTTGCCGGATAAACAGGTATTGTGATATAATATCAAATATTACGTGCACAGGAAAGAATCATCGCAGAACGGAGATTATATGAAGAAGGATACGATAGCTGCAATATCGACAGGAATGACAAATTCAGGAATCGGGATCGTCAGGATCAGCGGTGATGAAGCATTTGATATTGCAGACAGGATATATAAAGGAAAAAATAAGATTACAGAGTCAGAGAGCCATACCATTCATTACGGGCACATCGTGGAAGGCAGTGAGACGATAGATGAAGTGCTTGTGATGGTCATGAGAGCTCCGCGGACATTTACCGGAGAAGACACAGTGGAGATCAACTGCCATGGCGGTACATTTGTGCTGAAGCGTGTCCTTGAGGCTGTTCTGAAGAATGGTGCAAGGGCTGCCGAGCCGGGAGAATTTACGAAGAGAGCGTTCTTAAACGGTAAGATGGATCTGTCTCAGGCAGAGGCTGTCATCGATGTTATCAACTCTGAAAATGAATATGCGCTTCAGAGTTCAATCAGTCAATTAAAAGGAAGTATAAAAAATAAAATTACTGATATAAGAAATAAAATAATTTACCACACTGCTTTTATTGAATCGGCTCTTGACGATCCGGAACATATCAGCGTAGACGGATACGGCGAGACTTTGAAATCTGCAGCAGAGAAGATCATAGAGGAGCTTGAAAATCTGATCCGCTCTGCAGATAACGGAAGAGTGATGAAAGAGGGCATAAATACTGTTATAGTAGGAAAGCCGAATGCAGGAAAATCTTCTCTTCTCAATGTACTTTCAGGGCATGAAAGAGCAATCGTGACTGATATTGAAGGAACGACAAGAGATATCCTGGAGGAGCAGGTAAAGCTCGGGGAGCTGAGTCTGAATGTGATCGATACAGCGGGAATCAGGAAAACTGACGACGTCATTGAAAAAATCGGGGTGGATAAAGCACAGGAGTATGCAAAGAACGCCGATCTTATTATTTATGTGGCAGATGCCTCGAAAGAGCTTGATGAAAATGATGATAAGATCCTGCGTCTGATCACGGATAAAAATACGATCATCCTTCTAAATAAATCAGATCTGGATACCGTGATCACAGCGGACATGATGAAGGAAAGAGCAGGAGATATTCCTGTCATTTCTGTTTCGGCGAAAGAGGAGCAGGGAATCCGGGAGCTGGAAGAGACAGTAAAAGAAATGTTCCTGAAAGGAGAGATTTCTTTTAACGATCAGATATATATAACAAATATAAGACAGAAAAATGCTCTTTCAGAAGTACTGGAGAGTATGAAAAAAGTGATCCAGAGCATAGACGACGGAATGCCTGAGGATTTTTATTCTATAGATCTGATGGATGCGTATGAATCGCTTGGAAGTATTACAGGAGAATCAGTAGGAGAAGATTTGATCAATGAAATATTCAGCAAATTCTGTATGGGAAAATAAGGACGAGTATGATGTGGCGGTAATAGGGGCCGGACACGCGGGATGCGAGGCTGCTCTCGCAGCAGCAAGACTTGGGTTTCGGACAGTTATATTTACTGTGAGTGTAGACAGTATCGCACTTATGCCATGTAATCCCAATATCGGGGGTACTTCTAAAGGACATCTTGTAAGAGAAATAGATGCCCTTGGAGGAGAGATGGGAAAAGTGATCGACCGGACATTTATCCAGTCTAAGATGCTCAATAAGTCAAAAGGACCGGCCGTACATTCTCTTCGCGCACAGGCGGATAAGGCCGACTACAGCAGAGCTATGCGCCAGGTGCTGGAGAATCAGGAGCGTCTTGATATCAGGCAGATGGAAGTCACGGATATTCTGACGGAAGAGGGACATGTGACAGGAGTACAGACTTATTCAGGCGCTGTTTACCGCTGCAGGGCTGTTATCCTCTGTACCGGAACATATCTCAAGGCAAGATGCATTTACGGCGACGTGAGCACCTATACAGGGCCGAACGGACTGCAGAGCGCCAATTATCTTACGGACAGCCTGAAATCCCTTGGCATAAAGATGTACCGCTTTAAAACAGGTACTCCGGCGCGTATCGACAGAAATTCCATTGATTTCAGCAAGATGGAAGAGCAGAAAGGCGATGAGAGAGTCGTACCATTTTCGTTTACGACAAACCCGGAGGATGTGCAGATCGATCAGGTGTCCTGCTGGCTGACATATACCAATGAGAAAACCCATGAGATTATCCGGAATAATCTCGATCGTTCGCCTCTATTTTCCGGTGCTATCGAAGGAACAGGACCCAGATACTGCCCGTCCATTGAGGATAAAGTAGTCAAATTCCCGGATAAAAACAGGCATCAGGTATTTATCGAACCCGAGGGACTCCACACAACGGAAATGTATGTCGGCGGTATGTCGAGTTCTCTTCCGGAGGATGTTCAGTATGCAATGTACCGTAGTGTGCCCGGGCTTGAACACGCGAAGATCGTGAGAAATGCGTATGCCATCGAATATGACTGTATTGATGCCCGTCAGCTGAAGTCAACGCTGGAATTTAAAAATATCGAAGGACTCTTTAGCGGAGGCCAGTTTAACGGGAGTTCAGGTTATGAAGAGGCTGCAGCACAGGGATTGATCGCCGGGATCAATGCGGCAAGAAAACTCCAGGGAAAAGATGGAATTATAATTGATCGTTCGCAGGGATATATCGGCGTGCTGATCGATGATCTCGTTACAAAAGAGAGTCATGAGCCTTACAGAATGATGACCTCAAGAGCCGAATACCGTCTGCTCCTTCGTCAGGACAATGCAGATCTGCGTCTGACTAAGATCGGATATGAAGTCGGTCTTATTGATGAAGAGCGTTATCAGAACCTTCTCAGGAAAGAAAAGATGATCGAAGAGGAAATCGAGAGAGTAGAGCATACAAATATCGGAACATCGGAAACGGTACAGAAAGTGCTGGAATCCTTTGGCAGCACACCCCTGAATTCAGGAACAACGCTTGCCGAACTGATCCGGCGGCCGGAACTGTCATATGAAAAGCTGGCTGATATTGATGAAAACAGGCCGGAACTTCCTTATGATGTGGAGGAGCAGGTAAATATAAATATCAAGTATGATGGCTATATCAGACGTCAGATGCGGCAGGTAGAGCAGTTCAAAAAGCTGGAAAATAAGAAGATTCCTGAAGACATCAACTACGATGAAATCCAGAGCCTGCGCATTGAGGCCAAGCAGAAACTGAATGCGATCCGGCCGGCATCTATCGGACAGGCGTCAAGAATTTCAGGAGTATCGCCGGCTGACGTATCAGTGCTGCTTGTATATCTGAAGCAGTGAACAACGGTGTGGTGCACGTGATCATTTGGTGCATTTGAGAGAAACACGGCATATAAGAGGAAAGGGGCACAAGATATTAATGGAAAATCGCAGGTTTGATCAGGAACTTGAGATGCTCGGCATTCAGTTGACGGATGTACAGAAAGAACAGTTTGACCGGTATTATGAACTGTTGATCGAGTGGAATCGTGTGATGAATCTGACAGGAATAACAGAATACGATGAAGTAAATCTTAAACACTTCACAGATAGTCTTACAATTGTAAGAATTAAAAGTATGGAAAATGTTTCCACTTTGATCGATGTGGGAACAGGCGCGGGATTTCCAGGAATTCCAATAAAAATAGCATTTCCGCATATAAAGGTAACACTTCTTGATTCTCTCAATAAGAGAATTAAATTCTTAAATCAGGTAGTAGAAGAACTTGATCTGAAAGATGTAGTTACATTGCATGGAAGAGCAGAAGATTACGCTAAAAAGGAAGAATACAGAGAGCAGTTTGATCTGTGTGCCTCCAGAGCAGTGGCAAACTTATCCACACTCAGCGAGTACTGTCTGCCATTTGTCAAAAAAGGAGGCTGTTTTATATCGTATAAAAGTGCAGATTCTGATGAAGAGATAGAGCAGTCGAAAAAAGCACTCGATATATTAGGTGGAAAGATAGAAAAAGTGGATAAATTTGTCCTGCCCGGATCCGATATGGGAAGGGCACTGGTAATGGTAGAAAAGGTTAAGAATACGCCAAGAAAATATCCAAGAAAAGCAGGAGTACCATCTAAAGAACCATTGTAAATTCGTGTTTGTTTAACAGATGCGCTACAGCAGCAAAGATATAATGAATGAATAACAGACGCAGAAAAAGAGGCTACTGCAATGCTGTGCCGACCCGCTTTACCTCATCCCCTCGAATCCATGTAACGCGATATCAAAATGCTCGTCCATTGGAACTCGCATTTTAATATCGCTAACATGGAGAACGAGGTGTATTCGGAACGCTTCATGTCGATGCACAGCTTATGCAGTATCCTCTTTTTCCGCTGGCTTATCCAATCAGCAATCCTTTCTTCTACGCGCAATCCTTCAACAAGAACTTATACAACTGGGAAAAAATCAGAACTTAGTCGACAAGGTTCCGATTTCTTCTCGTTTTCTGTAAACTTCGTGATTGGCGGGAAAAATTTTCTGATGGATGAACGCAGAAAATCAGTCGGATACAGCCGATATGATTTACCTTTCGGGGCAGACGGGATTGTAATGAGGGCGGTGACTGTGAAAGGGAATTAGACATAGTTAAAGCCTGTGATATGGCGTTAATCAGGAAAATGAAGTTGTCTGAGCGAAGCGAGTTCTTCATTTTCCTGATTGCATTTAGTCATATCGCAGGCTTGTTACTATGTCTTATTTCCTGTAACCGGAGACGGCAACATTGCAGTCCCGCCTGCTCCGGTTACGTGAATGATTCCTCTGTATCCGAGTGGTTTTCAGATGATTTATGATATCTCTCAGACAAACACGAAGTTATTCTTCATCAGCAAACAGTATTCTTACCTGTTCTATAAATTCATCTGGTTTTTCAACATGTGGAAGCTGTTTTGCATTGTTCATCTCTATTATTTCTATAGATGGCAGATGATTCTGATATTGGCTGGCGGAGAGTGCGTTTTCAGGATTTCCATTGCCGGAGATGATAAATATGCTGTTATTTAGCTTGCTAAGGCAGAATAGTATATTTGCATTTGTATATCGTGATTTTTGACATGCATAAAGGTATTTTGAATGTCCTTTATCTTTGTGGGATGATTCAAAACATGTCAGTATATCTTTTTCACTTATTGCGTTCTGATCATAATAGTATGATGATGCAAATTTATGAGCTATAGTGCGTTTGTTTATCTTTATATTATAGATAAATGTTCCGATGATCGGCGCAAAAATCAGGTATTTGATCAGTTTTGTGCGTTTTGTAGGTACTTTTGCAAGAGATATAAGGTTCTGCGGATTAATCATAATGATACGGTTAATGATTGTTTCATCATTTGCACTTGCCATAAGAACAAATGATGAGGAATCCCCAGATACAATAACGTCTGTTTTTGTACCTATAACATGTTTAATAAAGTCAGTAATCAGCTGTACATACAGAAAATTTGTATAAGTAAATGCAGGATGATCAGAACATCCGCATCCTAATAAATCGATTGAATATACAGTATTTGTCTTGGCAAGTTCTTTTTCAATGTTTTTCCACTCATCTGAGGACGAACAGACATCTAAATTATGTACGAGAAGAATGGGAGATCCATTACCTTTTTTCTTATAAGCAATTTTCCCAAATCTCCAATTATAATATTCATAAGAATCTTTATCAAGATAATTTTCTGCAGTTGCAATATATGTAATTACCCTATTGATCACATGCATTGTCCCAATCATAGAGCCTGTAAATACAGCAAAAATTCCAAGATTTCTTTTCCAGCTCAAAGATATCACCTGCTTTCGATATTTATAATTATTATACTACAGGACTTAGTTCAAGTAAAGCAATCACTTCTTAATGTTTCACGTGAAACATTAAGAAGTATGATCTTTGTTTTTATAAATGACTTTTATGAAAAATATACAATAAAACAAAATGTTTCACGTGAAACATTTTGTGTAATAATAAGAAAAATATGATATAATAGAAAAGTATCTACTATGATAAATTATATCAGGAGGCAAATATGGGGAGAATTATTGCAATTGCCAATCAAAAGGGAGGAGTAGGAAAGACCACAACTGCCATTAATCTTTCTTCATCTCTTGCCAGCATGGGTAAAAAAG
>ERZ1643246.2270-NODE-2270-length-18696-cov-32.445899_pt1 | contig 18696 bp, 23 predicted proteins | sample MGYA00579265_ERZ1643246 | MGnify/ENA primary metagenome ERZ1643246 (study PRJEB29033, sample SAMEA4952261) | chicken gut metagenome | biome: Broiler Chicken; feature: Gastrointestinal Tract; material: Caecum | place: Ireland | collected 2018 | study: Broiler...
AATTTTGGTAGTTTTTATTTTCCCTTTTTTGGTTACTTTTATTTTATCATTTTCATCCCTGACTGTCAGTGGACAGAAGGGGGCATTTGTTCCGGAAACCTACTTAATTGTAGGTCTGGAGCAGGGTGAGGAGGTAATTTTTACCTTCCACCCGGGCCGCCCTGTCCGCGAATCGAAGGTGCAGACGGCAGAATTGCCGCATGGCACCGTTATTTCCCGGGAGCGAGCTCTAGAAATGGGCTTCACAACAGCTAAGTTGGTTTAACCAACTTAGTCGGAGTGAGCCCAGGCAAAAGAGAGTTGTAATTACAACTCTCTTTTGTTGATCAGTTAAATGTTTAAACAGTTCAAAAATTGATTAATTAAAGAATTATTAGTTTTTTTAGTAACAGCAAAAACTGAATAAAAGGGTAAAGGATTAGGTAGATTCAATAGTATAAAATCATCAGAATCTAATTCTTCTTTAACATCACAAGAATTACCAAAAGCAATGCCAAAATTATTAGAAACCAAAAATTTTCTAATATTATAGTTATCTATTTCATATATATTTTGAATAGAAATATTGTGTTCAGAAAAATATTGATTACATAAATTTCTTTCAAAAGTATTAGATAAAGGTAAAATAAATCTACATTCTTGCCATAAGTTATTTTCTATATATTGCAAATTATCATTATAATATTTTCTAGAGGTATAAAAACATTCATGAAAATCTTGAACATTAACAAATTGTAAATTCCTTTTTCGAGTTTTATTAGTAGTTACAAAAGATATATCAGAACTGTTATTTGCTATATTATTTAACGAAATATCTTCAGAAATATTTTCAATATTGATTGTAATGTCAGGAAATAATTTAGAAAATTTTACAATAGCCTTATAAATAAAAATGTTATCAATTTCATTGCTTATATTAATTTTTAGAACTTTTTTGCCTTTTTTAGAATCTTGTATGTTTTTTAAAAATATATTTTCTGTATTTTCTAAAATATGAATACTATCATTTAAGTATTTATATAATTTTTTACCAAATGAAGTTAAAGAAACACCGTTAGTATTTCTAATAAAAAGTTTGCAATTTAAATAGTTTTCAAGTTTATTGATTCTTTGAGTAATGGCAGGTTGAGAAATATATAATTTCTTAGCGGTTTTAGTTATACTACCATATTCTGCAACTTTACAAAAAATCAAATAAGATTCTAAATCAATGTTCATAATGCCAACCTCCAACAATTGGTTATATTTTATAATATAATTTTAAAGTTGCATAATACGTATTACTTATACATGACATAAGTAATACATATACATAATTACGAAAATTTTATATACAATGTAAGATTTTTGATATATTATTTTGCTATATATAAAAATGAAAGGAGAAATGAAATATGGATGAAGAATATGATGATGATTACTATTTAGCAGAAATGAAAGGGGAAAGATTAGATCGTATAGAAGAAGCTAAAACAAAAAATAATGGAAAGTATGGGAGTTAGAAAGAAAGATAAAAATTTAGAAGTTTCATCTTTGGCAAAGAAAGAAGCAGAATTACAAAGTTTAAAAGAAGAAGAAAGACAATTAATTGAAGAAGAAAGAAAGCAAGATAAGCAAATAGGAGAATAAAAATGATAGAAAAAGAAAATAATAAATCATTAGTTATAGTAAAAAATAATATATGGCTTAAAATAAGAAAATTTTTTAAAAAAATTTTTAAGCATAAAGAAGAAAAAATACTTGATAATAAAGAGAAAAATATATATACTATGAATAATGCTACAAACAATAAGAAACAAGAATTTATAGATAGACTAAAGGACATAAATACAGAAGAATATTATTTACTTAAGCTACAAGAAAAATATCGAGACAAAGAAATTGAAGAAAAAGACTTATCAGAAGCTCAAATAAATTTATTAAACGCTTTATATGATAAACAAATTCAAGAATTAAAAAGATCAAACGAAAAAAGAAGAAAAAAAATAATGCAGATGCACGGGTAAAAAATTAGAAAGGAAATCAAAGATGGATATAAACTTTGAATATTATAAAGTATTTTATTATGTAGCAAAATTTGGAGCAATATCAAAGGCAGCAGAAAAATTATGTGTAAGTCAACCAGCGATAAGCCAATTAATAAAAAAATTAGAAGAGCAATTAGGGACCAATGTATTTTATAGAGGAAGAGATGGAATAACACTAACAGAAGAAGGAAAAAAATTATATACATGGATAGAAAATAGTGTTATGACGCTCGAAAATGTAAATAAACAATTTGGAAAATACGCAACACTAGAAGAAGGAACAATAAGAATTAGGACAGGGAATACAGTGGCTAAAGAAGTTTTGTATAGGCCATTAGCTAAATTTATGAAAAAATATCCAAATATAAAATTTGAAATTACAAACGGAAGTAATAAGGAATCAATGAAATGGTTAAGTCAAGGTGAACTTGATATAGTTTTGATGAATCTTCCTATTGAAAATATCTGGACAAATGTTGAAATAATAGAGGGCTCCGAAAAAGAATTTATTTTCGTAATGTCTAAAAAGTTTCGAATGAAGTATAATGTAGAAATAAACGAATTCAATGATTTAAAAAAATATAAGTTGCTTTTACCAAGAAAAATAGCACCAGCTAGAAAAATACTAGAAAGTATATATGAAGAAGCAAAAGACATTGAAGGTGAAAATCAAATTAGTTCTGAGGATATAAAAGTGGAATTAGCAAAAAATGATTGTGGAATTGCTTTCATAGAAAAATTTTTGATTGAAGAAGAATTAGAAACTGGAAAATTAATTGAAATAAAATTGCCTAAAAAGATAGTCGCTAAAACAGGTATTGCTACAATGGATAAAAGTAATATTAGTTTTGCAACGAAGAAATTAGTAGAAATGATTTTAGAATAAAGTAATAATAAAATGAAAACCCACAAAAGTTTGAAAACTTTTGTGGGTTGAAATTTTTGAAAAAGATTATCTTTTACTAAATTGTGGTGCTTTACGAGCTTTTTTAAGACCATATTTCTTTCTTTCCTTCATACGAGGATCTCTAGTTAAGAATCCGTTTTGTTTTAAAGCTGGTCTATATTCTGAATTAGCTTCATTTAAAGCTCTAGCTATACCATGTCTGATAGCACCTGCTTGACCTGTAAATCCTCCACCTTTAACTGTACAAATAACATCATATTTAGATGTAGTATTAGTAACTGTTAATGGTTGTCTTACTATAACTTTTAAAGTTTCTACTCCGAAAAAATCATCAATGCTTTTTCCATTAATAGTAATTTTTCCAGAACCTTCAACTAATCTTACTCTAGCAATAGAAGATTTTCTTCTACCTGTACCAGTATAAACTATTTTTTCTGATTTAGCCATTTTACTTTACCTCCCATACTTCTGGTTTTTGTGCTTGGTTTTCATGTTTATCACCAGCATATACTCTTAATTTTTTTAATTGTGCTCTTCCTAAAGAATTATGTGGTAACATTCCCTTTACAGCTAACATCATAGCTTTTTCTGGATTTTTTTCAAGCATTACTCTTGCAGAAACTTCTTTCATTCCTCCAATATAACCTGAATGATGTCTATACATTTTTTGATCTAATTTGTTTCCTGTTAAAATTGCTTTAGCACAATTTATGATGATTACATGGTCACCAGTATCAATGTTTGGTGTAAATGTTGGTTTGTGTTTTCCTCTTAAAATTAATGCAGCTTCTGTTGCAATTCTTCCTAAAGGTTTATTTGTTGCATCAATTACATACCATTTTCTTTCTATTTCGCCTTTTTTAGGGCTATATGTTGTATTATTCATGGCAATAATACCCTCCTATTAATTATATTTTTGTTTTATTTATATATGAAAATTAAATTTTAGCCACCGGGGAGAGGCTTCAACTTAAATCATAATCTTAATAATTGCTTAACTATTTTATTATAAAAACCCACATTTGTCAATCTTTTTTCGCAAAAATTTTCAAAAAGTCTTGATAAAAACACAGTTTAAAATTATAATAGTAATAAATTAATTTCAATAAATATATATTTTATTAAGAAATTAATATACTTTTTACATTTATAAAATTATAAAAATGATAAGTAAGAACTTAGTAGTATATTAAAAAATACAAAAAGTAAAAGTTAAGGAGAAGTTTAATGCCAAGAAATAAAATAGGAATTACAGAAAGATTAAAAAAGCATAAAAACACTCATAGAAGAACAAAACACATTGATGTAGAGCAAAGGGAAGAAACAAAACAAGGATTTTTACAAGGTGTATTAACTTTGATGTTTTCCCAAGTACTAATAAAACTATTAGGTATGGTATATACACTATATTTGACAAACAGGGAAGGGTTTGGAGATGAAGGAAATGGTATAGTATCTAGTAGTTATCAAATATATGCAATGTTACTTACAATTTCTTCTATAGGAGTTCCAAATGCTATATCAAAATTAGTATCAGAAAGAGTTGCAGTAGGAGATCATAAGGGAGCGTATCGAATATTCAAAATAGCTTTTGCAACTTTTGCAATAATAGGATTAATAGGAAGTCTAATGCTATTTTTAGGAGCAGGAATAATATCAAAACAATGGCTTAAAATACCAGAGGCAGAAATGACAATGGTAGCATTATCACCAGCAATATTTTTTGTAGCAATAGCATCAGTAATGAGAGGATATTTTAATGGAAGGCAAAATGTAAAAGCAACAGCAAGGTCTCAAACATTAGAACAAGTATTTAAAACGTTATTAACAATAATAATAGTAGAAATAGTAGCAATAATTTCTAATGTATCAACAGTATGGATGGCAGCAGGAGCAACAGTTGCCACAACACTTGCAACATTTGTAGGATTTGGATATCTCTTCTTATACTATAAAACAGTAAGAAGAGAAATAGCTTTAGAAATAAAATCAACTGTAAATTATAAATATGAAAGAGTAAAAAATATAATAAAGAAAATATTAATGGTATCAATACCAATATCATTAACAGCAATAATGTCATCTTTAAATAAAAATATAGATTCATTCACAGTTGTAAGAAGCTTAAAAGAGTTTTTGCCAGAGAATGAGGCATTAGCACAATATGGAATATTAGGTGGAAAAGTTGATATGCTAACAAGTTTACCACTATCAATAAATGTAGCATTTGCTACAGCATTAGTACCTGCAATATCTGCAGCGAAAGCTAGAAAAGATAAAAAAACAATAGTACAGAAATCATCATTTTCATTAATGACATCAATGTTAATAGCACTACCTTGTACAGTTGGGATGTTTATATTTGCAGGACCAATACTAAGATTGTTATTTCCAAACGCAAGTAATGGAACAGTAATATTACAAATAAGTGCATTAACTATAATATTTACAGTATTAGATCAGACAATAAATGCAATACTACAAGGATATGGAAAATTAAGAGTACCAGCAATGGCTTTAGGTTGTCGGAGTAATTGCAAAATTAATATTAAATTTAGTATTAGTGCCAAACCCTGCATTTGGAGTAAATGGAGCTGCATGGGCATCAGTTGCATGTCATGTAATAGCATTCTCAATATCAATAGCAGCTCTAAGAAAAGTAATAAAATTAAACTTAACATTTAAAAAATTTGTAATTAAACCAATTTTAGCAGTAGCAATAATGGGAATTTGCTCATATTTCATATATTCTGTTTTAACAGGTATAATTGCAGAAAAATTGGCTACAATATTAGCAATAGTAGTTGCTATAATAGTTTATGTATTAGCAGTACTAGTATTAAAAATATTTACAAAAAAAGAGTTAAAACAAATTCCATATGGAGAAAAACTTTGTAGAGTTTTGGAAAAAATGAAAATATATTAAAAAAATTTATGAAATACAAAAATATACTGAAAAATTAGAAAAAATAAAAATAAAAGAAGGATTTTATCGAAATATGGCGAATAGTTTTAATTAGTAGTACAGTTATTGCTTAGTTCAGGCGATAAACGTACATAATTTTAAATCTATAGGAGGTAATTTAAATGAACAAAGCTGATTTAATCGCAGCAATAGCTGCAAAAACAGGAGACACAAAAAAAGTAGCAGAATCTACAGTTAATGCTTTTGTAGAAGTTGTAACAGATGCTTTAACAGAAGGAGATAAAGTTCAATTAGTTGGATTTGGTTCTTTCGAAGTTAGAAAAAGAGCTGCTAGAAAAGGTAGAAACCCACAAACTAAAGAAGAAATCAAAATACCTGCATCAAAAGCTCCAGTATTCAAAGCTGGTAAAGCATTAAAAGATTTAGTAAACAAAAAATAAATTATAGTTTGGATATATAAATATATGAATTCATATAAAAGAGACTCTAAAAAGAGCCTCTTTTTTGCTTAATCTCTTATCTCGATGTGAACATCTCTTAGTTGTTCTCTCTTAACATTTCCAGGAGCCCCCATCATTAAGTCTTGTGCTTTACTATTTAAAGGGAATGCAATTACTTCTCTAATAGTATCTGAATCTGATAATAGCATCAACATTCTGTCAATACCAGGAGCAATACCTGCATGTGGTGGAGCACCATATTGGAATGCTGTATATAAAGCTCCAAATTTATTTTTTACTTCTTCTTCTGTATAGCCAGCCATAGTAAATGCTTTAAGCATAATGTTAATATCGTGGTTTCTAACAGCTCCAGAAGATAATTCTACACCATTACATACAATGTCATATTGATATGCTAGTATTTCTAATGGATTTTGGTTTTCTAATGCTTCTAATCCACCTTGAGGCATTGAGAATGGATTATGACTGAATGCTATTTTTTTATGGTCATCTAGTTCAAACATAGGGAAGTCTATAATCCAGCAAAATTCAAATGTATTTTCATCAATTAAGTTTAATCTTTTACCCAATTCTTTTCTAATTTCTCCAGCTAAAGTTTCTACAACTCCAGGAACTTCTGCTATAAAGAATAGACAGTCTCCTTCTTTTGAATTTGTTCTTTCTAATAAAGCTTCTCTTGCATCATCTGGTATAAATTTAGCAATAGGACCTTGGAAACTTCTATCATCTAATACTCTTAACCAAGCAAGTCCTTTAGCTTTCAATTCTTTTATAGCATAATCTGTCATACCTTCAAAGAAACTTCTAGGTTGATCAGCCACATCATGTGTTGCTATTACTCTAACAATTTTGTTTTTAAAAGCATTTAATCCAACATTTTCAAAAATATCTGTGCAATCAACAATTATTAGAGGATTTCTCAAATCTGGTTTGTCAGAACCATATTTAAGCATTGCATCTTTGTACGCGATTCTTGGAAATGGATATTGTGCTATTTTTTTATTAGAAAATTTTTTAAATGTATTGTACATAACTGGTTCTATAGCTTGAAAAACATCTTCTTGTGTAGCAAAACTCATTTCCATATCTAATTGATAGAATTCACCAGGAGCTCTATCAGCTCTTGCATCTTCATCTCTAAAACAAGGAGCTATTTGGAAATATTTATCTATTCCAGATACCATAAGCAATTGTTTAAATTGTTGAGGTGCTTGTGGTAAGGCATAGAATTTTCCAGGATGTAATCTACTTGGAACTAAATAATCCCTAGCACCTTCTGGAGATGAGCTAGTAAGTATTGGTGTTTGAACTTCTAAAAATCCTTGTTCAATCATTTGCTCTCTTAAATATTGAATAACTTTAGCTCTTAATATTAAATTATTTTTTAATCTATCATTTCTTAAATCAAGAAAACGATATTGTAATCTTAAATCTTCTCTTACATCTTGGTCTGTATTTATTTCAAAAGGAAGATTTTGTGTTCTTTTTCCTAAGATTTTGATTTCTTCAATTTGAATTTCAACTAATCCTGTTATAAGTTTAGGGTTTACAGTTTCTTCATCACGTTTTTTAACTGTTCCTGTAACACATACTGAAGATTCAATTGGAATATGTGATGCAAAATCAACATCTTCTGGATTACCAGATGCTACAACTTGTGTAATTCCATACATATCTCTAATGTCTAGAAAAACTAAACCTCCTAAATCACGGATAGTTTGTACCCATCCAGATATTTTGACTTTTTTTCCAACATCATCAAGACTAATTTCATTACAATTGTGAGTTCTGTACTCATTCATATTATTCACTTTCCTTCCTAAAATATATTTGCCTAGATTTTCATCATATATATAAATTATTTCTTCATATATAATAAAAAAATCCCAGTGCAATAATGCAGGGACGAAAAGATTCCGCGGTGCCACCCAGCTTGAAAATAAATATTAGAAATTTATTTTCCACTTTAAATAAAAATTGCTCCAATATGTTTCGCCATTTAGGTTGACCTTAAAGGGCTTACAGCCTAGGACCCTTATTCTCTTAAAGTAATTTCTAAAAGCTTTTATTGTACAAACGCAATAAATTTTAAAAATCATTAAATACTATTTTACATATTATATCCCAATTTGTCAAGAAAAAAACAATTTTTTCACTTGTTTTTTTCCAAAAATCATTATATAATATGAAACAATTGAGGAGGAGATGATAACATGCAAGTTAGTAAAGAAGAAATTTTGCACATAGCAAAATTAGCAAATTTGGAATTGCAAGAAAATGAAATTCAAAAATATATTGATAATTTGCAAGATATTTTAAATTTTGCTGAAGTTGTTAACAATGCTAATACAGATGATTTAGATATAACAATAGGAGCAACAGAATTAAAAAATGTTTTTAGAAAAGATGAAGTTAAAATTTTTGAAGATAATGAAGCTTTACTTCAAAATGCACCAAGTAAAGACCAGAATATGTTTAAAATTCCAAAAGTGATTAATTAGGTAGATAAAAGTATAAGGAGGGTAAGTAATGGATATTACAGAATTAACTGTACATGAATTGCAAGAAAGACTAAAAAGTAAGGAGCTAACAATACCACAAATAACAAAAGCATATATAGATAAAATAAACGAAAAAGAAAAAGATGTACAAGCATTTATTACAATATTATCAGAAGAAGCAGAAAAACAAGCAGAAGAACTACAAAATAAGGTAGAAAAAGGAGAAGTAGAAGGAGACTTTGTAGGAATTCCAATTGGTATAAAAGATAATATATGTACAAAAGGAATAAAAACAACATGTGCATCAAAAATGTTAGAAAACTTTGTATCTCCATATGATGCAACAGTAATGAAAAAAGTAAATGCAGAAAACATGATAGACTTAGGAAAATTAAATATGGATGAATTTGCAATGGGAGGTTCAACAGAATATTCATATTTTAAGAAAACAAAAAATCCATGGAACTTAAATAAAGTACCAGGAGGATCATCAGGAGGAAGTGCAGCAGCTGTTGCAGCAAAAATGGTGCCATGGGCTTTGGGAAGTGATACAGGAGGATCAATAAGACAACCAGCAAGCTTTTGTGGAGTAGTTGGATTAAAACCAACATATGGTTTAGTATCAAGATTTGGTTTAGTAGCATTTGCTTCATCACTTGACCAAATTGGACCAATAACAAAAGATGTAAGAGATAGTGCAATGTTATTAAATATAATTGCAGGACATGATGGAATGGACTCAACATCTGTAGATAGAGAAAAAGTAGATTATACAAAATGTTTAGAAAAAGATATCAAAGGATTAAGAATAGCAGTTCCAAAAGAATTTTTCGGAGAAGGAATAAATGAAGAAGTTAAAGCATCATTAGAAAAAGCAATAGAAAAATATAAAGAACTTGGAGCAGAAATTCATGAAATATCATTAGATATAGCTCAATATTCATTAGCATCATATTATATAATTGCATGTGCAGAAGCAAGTTCAAACTTAGGAAGATTTGATGGTATCAGATATACATATAGAGCAAAAGATGCTAAAAATTTAAAAGAAATTTACAAAAAATCAAGAAGTGAAGGATTTGGACCAGAAGTAAAAAGAAGAATAATATTAGGTACATATGTATTATCTTCAGGATACTATGATGCATACTATAAAAAAGCACAAAAAGTTCGTACATTAGTTATGAATGAATTTAATAAAGCATTTGAAAATTGTGATGTTATATTAACACCAACATCACCAACAGTAGCATTTGACATAGGTTCTAAATCAAATAATCCATTAGAAATGTATTTAGCAGATATTTGTACAGTATCTGTAAACATTGCAGGATTACCAGCAATATCAGTACCATGCGGATTCGATAAAGAAGGAATGCCAGTAGGAATGCAATTAATAGGAAATAGATTTAAAGAAGAAACAATATTAAATGCAGCATATAAATTTGAACAAGCAAATAGGGATTAGGGGACGTATCTCAAAATCCCTAAATATAGGGATTTTAGGGACGGATCTTAAAAAAGCCAATAAAGATAAGCAAATATATAATTGAGTTATATTTAAAGATAGGAGGAAATTTAATGTCAAGAGAAGATTATGAAATTATAATAGGATTAGAAGTACATAGTGAGCTTTCAACAAAAACAAAAATCTTTTGTTCATGTCCTACAACATTTGGTGGTTCACCAAATAAGCAAACATGTCCTATATGTATGGGAATGCCAGGAACATTACCAGTATTAAATGAAAAAGTTGTAGAATATGCAGTAAAAGCAGGATTAGCAACAAATTGCGAAATATCAAGAAACAGTAAAAATGATAGAAAAAACTATTTCTATCCAGATTTACCAAAAGCATATCAAATATCACAATTTGATGAGCCACTATGTGAACATGGCTATGTAGAGATTGATACTGAAAACGGAAAAAAGAAAATAAGATTAACAAGAATACATATAGAAGAGGATGCAGGAAAATTAAATCATGATGAATTTGCAGGAGATAGCTTAGTTGATTTAAACAGAGCAGGTGTTCCTCTAATAGAGATAGTTTCAGAGCCAGACTTACGTAGTAGTGAAGAAGTAGAAAGTTATTTAAGAAAACTAAAATCAATATTAGAATATATTGAAGTTTCAGATTGTAAAATGCAAGAAGGTTCTTTTAGAGCAGATGTCAATGTTTCTGTTAGAAAAAAAGGAGAAACCAAATTTGGAACTCGTACAGAGATGAAAAATATGAACTCATTTAGAAGTATAACAAGAGCAATTGAATATGAAGTAGATAGACAAATAGATGTACTAGAAGATGGGGGAGAAATAGAACAAGAAACATTAAGATGGGATGATGTATCTGGAAAAACATTTTCAATGAGAGATAAAGAAGATGCCCAAGATTATAGATATTTTCCAGATCCAGATCTAGTTGCAATAAAACTTTCAGATGAATATATTGAAAATATCAAAAAGAATCTTCCTGAATTACCAGAGAGCAGAAAAGAAAGATATTTAACACAATATAACTTATCTGAAAAAGATGCAAAAATAATAACATCATCAAAATATTTATCAGACTTATTTGAAAATGCAATAAAAGTTTGCAATAATCCAAAAGCAGTATCAAATTGGATCATTTCAGATATATCAAGAATATTAAATGAAACAGAAATGGATCCAATCGAAATACCATTTGATAGTAACCAATTAGGAAAATTAATAATATTAATAGATAAAGGAACAATAAGTTCTAAGCTAGCTAAAAAAGTACTAGTTGAAATGTTTGAACATCCAAGAGATCCAGAAGATATAATAGACGAAAAAGGTTGGGTTCAAATATCAGATGAAGGTGCAATAAAAGATGTGGTAATGAGAGTATTAGAAGCTAATCCACAATCAGTTGCAGATTTCAAAGGTGGAAAGCAAAAAGCACTAGGATTTTTAGTAGGACAAGCTATGAAAGAAACAAGAGGAAAAGCAAATCCTCAAATGTTAAATCAAATGTTCCTAGAAGAATTGAATAAATAGAAAAGGGGGAAAATGGGGACGGACTCAATTTTCCCTCTATTTATGTTATATTGTAGAAATATATATTAAAATTCCGCTCTTTGCTGGTCGGACTTATCATATAAGGTAATTGGTTAATAATTTTATAAAAGGAGCCGTTGCGCAGGACTGGTCTATACTAATTGGCATCCTCCCAACTGCGCATCACTACATTTTAATATATATTTCTACATTAAAAAAATTAATAAAAAAGAGGAAAAATTGAGTCCGTCCCTAAATTTCCCCCTTTTTTATTGAATCTACAACATATCCACAAATTAGAAATTCTATTGCAAAAATCATACTTAATTTAAAAAGTGAAATTCCTAACCTATAAAATAGAAGGTTATGTACAAAAATATTGTATGTAACAAGAAGTGTTAATGAAATAATGCATATTATAAAGCAAAATTTCCAACCATTTTTTAATATTTGTTTTGTTTTTTTATTTAATTCCAAAAAACTTTTTCTAAAATAGTTTAACATAAATACTATCATTCCTTTCCTAAGGCACAAATCCGGTTGGAAAAGAATTAAATAATTATTTTTCAACCTTATCACCTGTATTTATATTAACATGATAAGCTTATATAAGCAATGGAAATAGTTGACATATAATAATAATGCGTGGTAATATATTTATACATCTATAGTTTTTATTTCATAATATTAGTTTCAAATTATTTTATTCAAATAATTCCCAAGATATAGTTAAAAAATAAAATTGAAAAATAAAAGGTGTGATGGTATAATTAAGGAGGTAGATATATGCCCATAATATCACAATTTTATGGTATTCTTATTTATATGTATAGAGAAATAGGAGGTCATCATAATGAGCCACATATACATATAAAATATAATGAATATGAAATGTCTGTAACAATTAAAGGAGAAAAATTAAGTGGAAATTTACCAAAAAAACAGAAGAAACTAGTTGACGCATGGATTATGATACATGAAGAAGAATTAGAGGCAGCATGGTATGCATTAAATAATGACGGTGAAGTTATTAAAATAAAAGGATTGGAGTGATTTAAATGAGACCAAAAGCTATAGATGTAAAACCTTTAAAAGATTATCAAATAGAATTAAAATTTGATAATGGAGAAGTTAAAATATTGGATGTGAAACCATATTTCAAGTTTAAGATTTTTAATGAATTAAAGGAAAATAATAAATTTAGGACAGTAAAAATATCAGGGCTATCTGTAGAATGGGATAATGGAGCAGATATTTGTCCTGATGAACTATATAATAATAGTGTACAAAAAAAGACCTGCTAAACAGGTCTAAATAAAAACTATGCATAATCTTTATTTTATTTGCTATGCCATTGCTGCATTTAATTTTTTTGATAAACTAGATTTTTTTCTAGCAGCTGTGTTTTTTACAATAACACCTTTTGTACAAGCTTGGTCTATTTTTTTAGTAGCTTCTGAGAATAATTTTTTTGCTTCATCCATATTTCCAGCTTCTAAAGCTTGTTCAAAATTTTTAATAGCTGATTTATATCCAGATTTTATCATATTATTTCTTAAAGTTTTCTTTTCAATTACTTTAACTCTCTTTTTAGCTGATTTAATATTTGGCATGTTTAGCACCTCCTCTTAGTCTATATTAAGCTATAACAAAAGATATTCTAGCATATTTTTTAGCTTTTTGCAAGTGTTTGAAGAAAAAATGCATGAATTTTCTTGAATTTCTTGTAATATAAAATAAATTATGTTATATTGATTAAAGATACAAAGGAAAGGAGTATGATAAAAGTGATAGCAATAGGAGCAGATCATGGAGGATATAAATTAAAAGAAGAAATAAAGAGATATTTAGATGAAAAAAATATAGAATACAAAGATTATGGAACATATGATGAAGAAAGAACAGACTATCCAATATATGCAAAAAAAGTGGCAGAAGCAATACAAAAAGGAGAAGCTGATAAAGGAATACTTTTATGTAGGTCAGGATTTGGAATGGTAGTTGTTGCAAATAAATTTAAAGGAATAAGAGCAGCATCAATATTTAGTGAAGAAGCGGCAAAATTTGCAAAATCTGATGATGATATAAATGTTATTACACTTGGTGGAGATTATTTATCAGTGAATGATGCAATTTGTATTATAAGAAATTGGTTAGGAACAGAATTTAAAGGTGGAAAATATGAAGAAAGACTAAAGATGGTAGAAGAGATAGAAAATAATAATATGAAATAATTGGAGGTATAGGTTATGTGGGGAGACATTGCAATTGCCTTTGTACTAGCATTTGTAGTAACTTTTGTTGCTACACCATATACTATAAAAATAGCAAAAAAAGTAGGAGCAGTTGACATACCAAAAGATGAAAGAAGAATGCATAAAAAATCTATGCCTAAATTTGGAGGACCAGCAGTTATAATTGGATTCCTTGTATCCACAATATATTTACTTATAGTAATGAGTATGGAACAGACAATAAATTTATTTAACTTTGAGGAATATGGAAAAAAATTATTAGGATTTTTAGGAGGAATACTGGTAATATCAGCATTTTGTATAGTAGACGATATAAAAACGATTAAGCCACTTACAAAATTACTAGGACAAGTTATAGCTGCAATTATTGCAATCGCAGCAGGAATAAGGATAGATGGTGTAACATTGCCGTTTTTAAATTTTCCAGAAATTAGTGAAATAACATCCTTTATATTAACATTAGCATGGATAATAATAGTTACAAATGCAATTAATTTAATTGATGGATTAGATGGACTATCTTCTGGGATATCAGTAATATCTGCTGTATCATTACTTATAATATTTGTCTTAAATGGTTCATCTATGGTATCAATAATATTAATAGCAGCACTTGCAGGAGCATTAGTTGGATTTTTACCATTCAACTTTACGCCAGCAAAGACTTTTATAGGAGATACAGGTTCAAACTTTTTAGGTTATGCTTTAGCAATAATATCGATTTTAGGATCAGCAAAAACATATACAGCAGCAGTTATAGTGTTACCATTGATAGTATTAGGTTTACCTATATTTGATACATTAATGGCAATTATAAGAAGAGTTATAAAAGGAAAATCAATAAAAGCAATATTCAAAGCAGATAAAGGACATTTACATCATAAATTAGTTGCAAGAGGATATAGTCAAAAGCAAGCAGTTCTTATTTTATATGGTATTGCTGCAATATTTGGTATATTTGCTGTAATATTATTTGATAGTGGTATATGGAAAGCATTGTCATTCTTATTAATAGTAATTGTTGCGATAGCAGCAGGATATAAAAACTTTAATGTACCAAAAACAGGAAAAGAAAGATATGAATGCACACAGTGTAAATATATCTATAATCCTAAGTTCGGAAATGAAAAGGCAGGAATTAAACCAAATACACCTTTTGAGGATTTACCAGATGATTGGGTATGTCCAGTTTGTGGAGAAGGAAAGGATGTATTTGAAATACATGAATAAATATTGATAAATAAATTATAATATTTATAAATTAAAGATTTTTCAGGAGGTGATTTAAATGTACGTTTGTATAGCTTGTGGTTATGTATATGATCCAGAAAAAGGAGATCCAGATAGCGGAATAGCTCCAGGAACAGCTTTTGAAGATATTCCAGATACATGGGTATGTCCAATATGTGGAGTTGGAAAGGATATGTTCCAAAAACAAGACTAATAGTAAAAACAAAAGAGTAATTTTTGTTACTCTTTTTTTGTGTGCTATGAAAAGTTCTGATTTTGACGAAAATGCTTAGGAAAATGTTTTTTGCAAAAATACGTAAATATGTCTTTAGAAAAATTTGGACAAAAATGTCAATTTGTGTTATAATATAAGAGTCTATATGGAGAAGGAGGAAAAAAATGAAAGTTACTTTTTATTCTAATTTTTTAACACATCATCAAGTTCCATTTTGTTTAGAAATGCAAAAAAGATTAGGTGATAATTTCAAATTTGTATCAACTGTTAAAATCTTTCAGTGGAGATTAGATTTAGGATTCGAAGATTTAGATAAAAAATACGATTTTGTTATCAGAGCTTATGAAAACGATGAAATGTATCAAGAAGCTAAAAAATTAGCTATAGAAAGTGATGTTGTTATTATTGGATCAACAACAGATGAATTGATTGAAGAAAGATTAAAGATGGATAAACTAACTTTTAGATATAGAGCAAGAATATTTATTTTTCCTGATGGCTTTTTTAATACTATTTTAGATAAAGAAAAAATGAAACTATTTTATGAAAGACATATAAAATATAGAAAAAATAAGAACTTATATTTATTATGTGCTAATGGTTATGGAGCTAAAGATTTTAATTTTTTTGGATTATATAAAGATAAGATATATAAATGGGGATATTTTTTGGAAACAAATACATATGATATTGATCAGTTATTAGAAAATAAGCAAAATAAAGAAAAATCAGAGATAATTTGGGTAGCACGATTCATTAAATGGAAACATCCAGAATTAGTATTAAAATTAGCTAGAAATTTGAAGAAACAAAACTATAATTTCCAAATAAAAATGTTGGGAACGGGAAAATTAATAGATAAAATAAAGAAAGATATTGAAAAACAAGACTTAAAAGACGTAATAGAAGTTGTAGGACAAGTTCCTAGTGATGAAGTTAAAAAGTATATGGAAGAGGCTGACATTTTTATTGGTACAAGTGATAGTAATGAAGGATGGGGAGCAGTAATTAACGAATCAATGAATGCAGGATGTGCAATTGTTGCTAACGAAAAAATGGGTTCAGTACCTTTTCTTATACAGGATAATATAAATGGATTGACATATAAAAAATATAATGAAATGGAAGATAAAGTAAAAAAATTAATAGATGATAAGAAATTGCGAAAAAAGTTAGGAAAAAATGCATATAAGTTTATTACTGAAAAATGGACAAGCAGTATTGCTGCTGACAATATAATAAAATTATTTGATGGCATAATAAATAAGAAGGGGGTAGTTATACCAAATGGACCAGCAAGTAAAGAAAAATAGGTTTAGTGTTATCATAATTGGATATAATATTGAATCCTATATTCAAAGAGCGATTATGAGTGTAGAAAATCAATCATTTAAAAATATAGAAATTATTGTTATAGATGACTGTTCAACAGATAGGACAAATGAAAAAATTGTCGAACTTTCATCAAAATATAACAATATAATTGTAAAAAGACATGATAAAAATAAAAGAGCAGGCGGAGCTAGAAATACTGGATTAGATATTGCGACAGGAGAATATATAGTATTCTTAGATGGAGATGACTATTTAGCTAATTCAGAAGTATTAAGTGAACTAGATAAAACAATCGGAAATGATAATCCTGATGTAATATATTTAGGTTTTAAAATTGAAGGAGATAGAGAAGAATTAGTAATTCCAAATGAGGAAAATTGTACAAAAACATACAGAGCAGCAATAGATAGATATCCAAATCCATGGAGTAAATGTTGGAGAAGAGAATTTCTAAATGAAAATAATATAAGATTTCCAGAGAATCGTTATTACGAAGATGTACTATTTGTTTACAATGGTGTTATGAAATCTAGAAGTTATAAAATTGCTAATTTTGTTGTCCATCATTATATAAGTGGTAGAAAAGATAGTATGACTACAAAGATTAGTCTAAAAAATATTAAGGATACGGTTCAAAATTTAGAAGATTTACTAGTATTAAAAAATACTGAACCTACTAAAGAAATAGATATTATTATAAAAAAAGAAATAGATATGTGTAAAAAAAGACTAGATAAAGTCATGGGAGAAATTTTTCATGATAAATGAGATTAAAAACTGAAAGGTGATAAAAGTGAGTGATAGAATAATAAAATTTTTAACAAGTAATGGTAAAATATCAGTAATATGTGCAGACACAACGAAATTAGTAGAAGAAGCAAGAAAAATACATGACTTAAGCCCAGTAGTCACAGCAGCATTTGGTAGATTATTAACAATAACAGCAATAATGGATACAGAAATTAAAGAAAGAAAAGGAAAATTAACAGTACAAATAAAAGGTTCTGGACCAATTGGAACAATGCTAGTTACAGGATATAATCAAGGTAAAGTAAAAGGATATGTTGCAAATCCAGTTGTTGACTTACCATTAAATGAATTTGGAAAATTAGATGTAGGTGGAGCTGTTGGAAATGAAGGGTATATAAATGTAATAAAAGATATTGGTCTAAAAGATCCATATATAGGAGTATTACCATTAGTATCAGGAGAAATAGCAGACGATTTTGCAAATTATTTTGTGAATTCAGAGCAAAGAAATTCAGCAGTAGCATTAGGTGTTTTAGTAGATAAAGATGGAGTAAGAGCAAGTGGAGGATATTTGATAAATCCAATGCCAGACGCAACAGAAGAAGATATAGCTAAATTAGAGCAAGCAATATTTAAAGCAGGTTCAATGTCAAAAATGTTAGACCAAAAATTAACATTAAAAGAAATTGCACAGAAAATAACAGGAGATGACGAGATAAGAATTTTAGAAGATGATATAATACCAGAATATAAATGTGATTGTTCAAAAGAACACATGGAAGATGCTTTAATTTCAATAGGTAAAGCAGAATTGGAAGATATATTAAATACAGATGGACAATCTGAGCTTGTTTGCCATTTCTGTCATAAAAAATATTTGTTCACAAAAGAAGAATTAAAAGAGTTAATTAGTAAAATAAATGAAAAAAGATAGATTAATAAAAGAAAAAACTTTGAATGATATACGGTCATTCAAAGTCTTTTCTTTTTGGGCCTTAATTAAAGTTAGAAAATCCGTTTTAATGGAATAAATTACCAATGAATAAAA
>ERZ1643246.2272-NODE-2272-length-18688-cov-11.012451_pt1 | contig 18688 bp, 16 predicted proteins | sample MGYA00579265_ERZ1643246 | MGnify/ENA primary metagenome ERZ1643246 (study PRJEB29033, sample SAMEA4952261) | chicken gut metagenome | biome: Broiler Chicken; feature: Gastrointestinal Tract; material: Caecum | place: Ireland | collected 2018 | study: Broiler...
GGCGGGTGGAGCTGATCGACGGCGTGATCTACGATATGGCCGCGCCAAGTATGATACATCAGTACATTATTACAAAGGTTGTTGCCGCCCTTGATGGATGGATCTCTTCGAAAAACGGAGACTGCATCGTACTCCCGTCTCCTCTTGATGTCCAGATCGACTGTGATGACCGGTCAATGCTGGAGCCGGATCTTGTAGTCGTCTGTGATCCGTCGAAACGTACCAGAAGATGTATCATGGGCGCTCCGGATCTGGTCGTGGAGATCCTGTCCCCCTCATCTGCCCGTATGGACACTAAGATTAAGCTTGCGAAGTATGCAACAGCAGGAGTCAGAGAGTACTGGCTGATCGATCCGGACCGGGAACGCGTATGTGTGTACTGGACTCCTGAGGAGGATATTGCGGCGGTATACGGGCCTCAGGACGATATACCCGTGGGAATCTTCGGCGGCGGGTTTTGCGTGCCGATGAGCCGGATCTTTGAACAGATCAGGTCTATGGGAGTGTGAAAACGACAAAAGTCGAAAACCTGATTTAAAATATGTACAAAAGCATCTGTAGTGTGGTATACTACCTCATGTGGCGGATTCTGACAGTCTCTGTCAGAACAAGTCTTAGAAAGAAGGAAGGTTATTAATCATGGCAGAAGAACAGAATACAAATGAATGCACAGAAGAATCCTGTGCAGGCTGTGCTCATGCAGATACGTGCAGCAGCAAGAAGACAGACTTCCGCGAGCCGGCGAATATGTACTCTTCGATCAAGAAAGTGATCGGAGTTGTCAGCGGCAAAGGCGGAGTAGGAAAATCGCTTGTGACTGCATCCCTTGCAAGGATGATGGTTGAGAAAGGATATAAAGTCGGTATCCTTGACGCCGATATCACCGGACCGTCTATCCCGAAGATGTACGGTGTGCATACAAAAGCATCCGCGACAGAAGAAAATATCATCCCGTGTACGGCGAAAGACGGCACAAAGATCATGTCCGTCAACCTGCTCCTGGAGGATGAGTCAGCTCCGGTCATCTGGAGAGGACCGATCATCGCGAGTGTTGTGAAACAGTTCTGGACGGACGTTATGTGGGGAGAACTGGACTATCTCTTCGTAGATATGCCGCCGGGAACAGGCGATGTACCGCTGACGGTATTCCAGTCTCTTCCGGTAGACGGCGTAGTTATCGTTACTTCACCGCAGGATCTTGTACAGATGATCGTGAAGAAAGCGGCTAACATGGCAGAACAGATGAATATTCCGGTGCTTGGCATTGTGGAGAACTACAGTTATGTGAAATGTCCGGACTGCGGCAAAGAGATCAAAGTATTCGGTGAGAGCAATATCGAACAGATCGCAGCAGAGATGGGCGTTCCGGTTCTCGGAAAGATGCCGATCGATATGGATCTGGCAAAAGCAGTTGAGGAGGAGCGCTTCTACGAAGTGACAAATCCATATATGAATGATGCAGAGCTTTAAGGCAGAGTAGTGATGCATTGAGACAGAAGGCTTCAGCCTGCAGCAAACAGTAAAGATACAGATTACAGTTTGTCTGCAGGCTGTTTTTGTGATTGACATTAGGAGGAGATCGTTTGATAGGAGAGAAGATATTTTTATGGCAGGTCGGAGAGTACCATTATCCTGCAGCATACGGTTTTGTGCCGTTTTTGACCAGTTATATTCATGAAGACAAGGATGTCCATCCGGCTATGATCGTTGTGCCGGGCGGGGCATACCGCAATGCGTCCCCGTCGGAAGGAAATCTTCCGGCTGAGGAATTTTACCGCGCCGGTTATAATGTGTTTGTGCTGGCTTATACAGTGAATCTATTGGATGAGCCGCTGAAACTGCAGCCTCTCCATGATATTTCACGTGCGGTACGCATGGTGCGTGCAAATGCAGTGGAGTATGCGATTGATCCGGGGAAGATCGCTCTGTGCGGTTTTTCGGCAGGGGGTCATCTCTGTGCAAGTCTGTGCGTGCATTTCGGAGATATTACAGATAGGGATCCGAAGTATCAAACTGTATCCAACCGACCGGATGCGGCGATTCTTTCATATCCGGTGATTACGTCAGGAGAATACGCGCACCGGGATTCTATGACTGCACTTCTTGGAAGTGAACCTGCGGAGGAAGAACTGGAATATATGTCGCTTGAAAACTATGTAACTGAGGATACACCGCCCTGTTTTCTCTGGCAGACCGTGACAGATGCCACGGTTCCCGTGGAGAACAGCTATCTTTTTGCTGCGGCGTGCAGGAAACAGGGTGTATGTTTTGCTCATCATGTATTTTCTGAGGGAATACATGGAATGTCTATGGCTACGGAGCGGTGGCTGGAAAGAGATTTCGGTGTTCCTTATACATTAGAGCAGATCAGACTGCTGGCGGATGCTGTTTCGCAGGGGCTGACAGCCTATCCGGAGGAAAAGGGCGCTGAGATACTGGCGGATTTCGGGCTGGACGGCAAGAAGAAAGAAAAATGGACGCCCGATGAAAAAGCTGCAATTGGTAAAACTTTAAAAGAAGTAGGAGTCTGGCCCAGCCTGGCAGAAGACTGGCTGGATAAAATCTGGCAGAAAACTAAGAGCAGCAGAGACAAAGGAGAAAGAAAATGAGATTACTGTTTATAAGGCATGGAGATCCGGACTACGTGCATGATACATTGACAGAGAAAGGCCACAGGGAGGCTGCGCTACTGGCAGAACGCGCACAGGCCCTGCAGCTTGGAGAATGCTATGTCTCCCCACTGGGAAGAGCCCAGGCAACAGCAGGATACAGCATGAGAAAACTGGGACGAACGGCGAAGACTCTCGGCTGGCTGAAAGAATTTCCCGCACAGATAGATCTGAATCAGTCGCCGCAGCTTCTGCGGGCTTTTCCGAATGCAAGTCTGGAGGACGGAAAGTATGCACCGCATATCGTTTGGGATGTTATGCCCTCCTACTGGGCGGAATTCAGTGACTGTATGGATCCGGTACATTGGAGAGAATGCGATATCAGCCGCAATTCGAATACCGTAGAAGTATATGATTATGTGACGGGCGAGTTTGACAGGTTTCTTGCAGAACACGGCTACATAAGAGACGGCAGATGCTACCGGGTGGAGAAAGAAAGTAAAGATACTCTGACATTTTTCTGCCATTTCGGTATTACCTGTGTTCTTCTTTCCCGCCTTTGGAATGTTTCGCCGTTTTTCCTGTGGCATAGTCTGGCACTTGCACCTTCATCGGTGACAGAGGTAGTGACCGAAGAGCGCCAGCAGGGGATTGCCTGCTTCCGTGGACTTAAGATCGGTGACGTGTCCCATCTGGTGCTCGGAGGAGAGCCGGTTTCTACTGCAGCAAGATTCTGCGAAGTGTACAGTGATGCAGACAGACATTAAAACATATACTACACATTTCAGTATATAAAAAGTATGCCGGAGAAGAGAGACGCAGGATACAAAATGTGCATAGTATAATAGAAAGACTTTAATAAGGAGCTCTTTCTGTTATGGCATATGAAACATTTGAAAAGGTAGAAGGAATTATTCAGGGAATCAACAGAGGCGATGACTGCTGTTCTATGACATTGTCTGTTATCAGCGACTCTAACATTGTAAACGTAGTCGTATCCGGAGATACAACCGTAGTTGACAATGTACGGCTGCGCCCCGGTATGCGCATTGCGGCATTCTATGACACAAATCTTCCTACACCGGCCGTATATCCGCCCCAGTACCGGGCAGAGCTGATCACGTCTCTGAGACGGGGACAGCAGGTACTGCTGGATTATTTTGACGATGAGCTTGCATCAGCCGACGGTTCACTGAAACTGAACATCGGACCGATGACAAATGTAATGACCCTGAACGGACAGCAGTATACCTGCAGCCCGGAGAACACAGAACTGCTTGTCTACTATACAACGAGTACATTCAGTATGCCGGCACAGACGACACCCCAGAAAGTTATAGTAATGTGCCAGTACTGATAAAAGAAAAGCAGATGAAATATGAAAAACGCCCGGAACTTATAAAGGTTCAGGGGCGTTTTTCATATGGCAAACACTCTGCGGAGGTAAAACGGAGCGGGACCTTCATTTGTCGGGAACTTTACTCAAACATTTTAGACAGTTTTACATAAAATGCGCTCAATGCGGAACAGTAGCTGTTGGAGATAGGGCAGAGGACATGAAAATATTTGTCTGCCATTTTTATTTCGCTGCCGGTCTGAAAAACATAGTCGTACATATATTTAAAAAATTCTTTGTTAGTAGGCTTTTTTGTGCGATTGGATTTGTTAAAGATAATTTCGAGGAGTTCTGCGTTATGGGAATTCCAAACACAGTTTACGACAGTACGCATATTTTTCTCAACGCAGCTCCAGTTTGTGTGAAAATGTTTCGCTACATCAAGGTATAACGTTTTGGTGATACATTCGATACGATCTGCATCTTCGAAGATGAGCAGGAGACCATATACTACGTAATTATAACCCGTGTAGGAACGGCTGACTCCAAAGGAATCCAGAGTGTTAATTATAACTTTTTCATAATTCATCTGTATGTCCTTTCTAATTTGAGCGCCTGTTCGACGGAACACCTTTAATATCGTAAAATGCAGGTTTTTGTCAGACAAGGAAAAGGATTCGACTCTTTTCGACCTGCGGATCCGGAAGGTCTGAGGACGAAAATGACCGCTTCAGTCCTGCAAATATGATACATGCAGACTGAGCGGTCACGTTCGTATATCTTATACTGTTCAATTGTAGAGCGGAGACGGAGGGATTCGAACCCTCGTGCCCCGGAGGGCAAACGCATTTCGAGTGCGCCCCGTTATGACCACTTCGATACGTCTCCTGATTATAAGAGCTGTGGATGCGGATCAGGCATCCACAGCTTTATTATTATAGCAGAGTTAGGTGTAAATGAAAACCCTGAAATTAAAAAAATTAATCATTCTCCTCTGTCTGTACAGAGTATGTCTGTCTCTTTCTCGCCATCTTATCACTCTCGAGATACTCATCGTATGTTGTGATCTTGTCGATGAGGTGTCCGCCCGGTACGATCTCCATGATACGGTTTGCAGTCGTCTGGACGATCTGATGGTCTCTTGAGGTGAAGAGAAGCACGCCCGGGAACTTGATCATACCATTGTTGAGAGCGGTGATTGCTTCCATATCAAGATGGTTGGTCGGCTCATCGAGCAGCAGAACGTTTGCACCTGAGATCATCATCTTGGAGAGCAGGCAGCGGACTTTCTCGCCACCGGATAATACCTTCACTTTCTTGACACCGTCTTCACCGGAGAAGAGCATACGGCCAAGGAAACCACGGACGTATGTGACGTCTTTTTCTTCAGAATACTGAGTGAGCCATTCTGTAATATTATAGTCATTGTCGAATTCTCCGCCGAAATCCTTCGGGAAGTATGCCTGAGAAGTAGTGACGCCCCATTTGTATGTTCCCTCATCCGGTTCCATCTCTCCGATCAGGATTTTGAAGAGAACAGTCTTGGCAAGCTCATTGCTGCCGACAAATGCCACTTTATCGTTATGGCCGAGAGTAAAGCTGATATTGTCCAGCACCTTCTCACCGTCAATCGTCTTTGAGAGCCCTTCAACTGTAAGAACTTCATTTCCGATCTCGCGGTTCGGACGGAAGTCAATATAAGGATATTTCCTGCTGGACGGCTTGATCTCGTCGAGCTGGATCTTCTCCAGAGCACGCTTTCTTGAAGTCGCCTGTTTGGATTTGGAAGCGTTGGCGCTGAACCGGGAGATAAACTCCTGAAGCTCCTTGATCTTTTCTTCCTTTTTCTTGTTCGCTTCTTTCATCTGGCGGATCAGCAGCTGGCTGGATTCGTACCAGAAGTCATAGTTTCCGGCATAGAGCTGTATTTTTCCGTAATCGATATCCGCGATCTGCGTACATACTTTATTTAAGAAGTAACGGTCATGGGATACAACGATCACTGTGTTGTCAAAGTTGATCAGGAACTCCTCAAGCCATGCGATTGCGTCCAGATCCAGATGGTTGGTCGGCTCGTCGAGAAGCAGGATGTCCGGATTCCCGAACAGCGCCTGGGCGAGCAGTACCTTCACTTTCTCCGGACCGGCCAGATCTTTCATATATTTATAATGAAGTTCTGTGTCGATTCCCAGTCCGTTCAGAAGGGATGCGGCGTCAGACTCGGCCTCCCAGCCGTTCATTGTGGCAAATTCAGCTTCGAGCTCGCTGGCCTTGATTCCGTCCTCTTCTGTAAAGTCTTCTTTCGCATAGATGACTTCTTTTTCCTTCATGATCTCGTACAGTCTGGCATTCCCCATGATAACTGTATCGATAACCGGATATTCGTCATATTTAAAATGATCCTGCTGCAGGAATGATAATCTCTCTCCCGGAGTGATGGCAATCTCACCTTTCGTCGGTTCAAGCTGTCCGGACAGAATCTTCAGAAATGTAGATTTTCCCGCACCGTTGGCTCCGATGAGACCGTAGCAGTTGCCTTCTGTGAACTTGATGTTGACATCCTCAAAAAGCGCTTTCTTACCTACGCGCAGTGTCACATTGTTTGCACTGATCATACTGATTTTTCTCCTTAAAATGAAACTAAATATTTGAATTCATTACGCACCACCGCATATATTACCATGGATACCCATAAAAAGGCAAGGGGTTTCCGAATCAGAAGAAACAGTATATAATGTAGGAGTAACAGTTCACCCGCCCATGCAGGGACGGGAGGCTTTATGCTTGCATAAGGAGCAGCCCGTCCCTGCATGGGCGGAGGGAGCGCCTGTATATGAGCAAAGAAGCGGCGACAGCCGCAGTAAGCACGAGAGTGCGGCTTTGCGAGTGGCGCGGGTGAACTGTGGACGCACGGGCAAAGAAGCGGCGACAGCCGCAGTAAGCACGAGAGTGCGGCTTTGCGAATGGCGCGGGTGAACTGTGGACGCACGGGGAACACGAGAACGAAACAGACGGTTATTTATAGAAAAGAGGTTTAATCATTATGGCGATAAAGAAAGCAACACTTGTGCTGGAAGGAGGCGCCACACGCGGTGTCTTCACATCCGGCGTGCTGGACTATCTGATGGATCAGGATCTTTATATGTCGCACGTGATCGGAGTATCGGCCGGCGCGTGCAATGCGGTCGGCTATGTGTCGAAACAGCCGCGCAGGACGAGAGACTGCATGATTCCGGCAGATAAGAGCGGCAACTATTATTATGGTATCCGGGACTTAATGAAAGAGAAAAGTGTAATGAACATGGATCTGATCTTTGACAAATATCCGAATGAGCTGATTCCTTTTGACTATGATACTTACTTTAATTCGGAGATTATCTGCGAGATTGTTACAACTAACTGTCTCACAGGCAAGGCAGAATATATGACGGAAGACCATGACAGGGAGAGACTGATGAAGATCTGCAGGGCTTCCTGTAGTATGCCTCTTCTGACGCCGATCGTGAACGTCGATGATGTTCCTTACCTTGATGGCGGGCTGGCAGATTCCGTGCCGGTCAGACGGGCACAGAAGACCGGCAATGAGAAGATTGTCGTAATCCTTACAAAGAACCGCGGATATCGTAAGAAAGTAATATCTCCCGCGCTGCAGAGGGTATACCGGAGAGCATATAAGTCTTATCCGAACCTGATCCGCACCATATTTCGCCGGAGTTTTGAATACAATAAGATGATGAATCATATCGACCAGCTGGAAAAGAGCGGTGAGATCTTTGTATTGAGACCGCAGGTAAAGCCTGTATCCAGATTAGAACGAAACAAAGAGTCGCTGGAAGCTTTTTACGAACACGGATACAGCTATATGGAGCGCAGGATGGATGATCTGCTGGCATATCTGGAACGGTGACTCAGATCCCTGGATCGGGATTCAGCCGGCAGGCGTGAAACAGATATTAGAAAATAAGAAGGAAAACAGGACAAGGAGGCGGAAGAATGGGGAAACAGGAGATACTCGACTATACGCAGAACCGGGAACTGTCGTGGCTGCGTTTCAACCAGAGAGTGCTTGAGGAAGCGCGGGATGAGACAGTGCCGTTAATGGAACGGATGAAATTTGTTGCGATTTTTACGAGTAATCTGGATGAGTTTTTTATGATCCGCGTGGGCAGCCTCTATGATATGGCGGCAGTGGACAACAAAAAGCTTGATACAAAGTCGGGCATGACGCCGAAGCAGCAGCTGGAAGCAATCTATCAGGCAGTTGCGCCGCTGTATAAAGAGCGCGATAAGACGTATGCGGAGATCAAAAAGCAGCTGAAACCATATGGGGTGTGCGGGCTGGATTTCAAGGAACTGGAACAGCAGGAGAAGAAATATGTCAAGAAGTATTTCAAAGAACAGATCCTGCCGGTCCTGTCTCCGCAGATCGTAGATCCGAACCACCCGTTCCCGCATCTTCTGAATAAAGAGATCTATGTGGCAGCAAACCTGAAGCAGGGCAGTAACATGATGATGGGTATTGTACCTGTCCCGCAGTATATCCCGGAGGTACTCTATCTGCCGGGGCATGACATCCGTTATATCCGGATGGAGAAAGTGATCATGGAATATCTGGAACTGGTATTTGATAAATATGAAGTTTCGGATAAGAATTATATCTGCGTGACGAGAAACGCGGATATTTCCCCGGATGACGAGGCGTATGCAGATAATGAGGACTTCCGCTTTATCATGAAGGAGACGCTGCACAAAAGAAGAAGAATGGCAGTCGTCCGCCTGGAAACGGCCTCTCCGCTGGGCAAGGAGATGGAGAAGTACTTTTGTGACCGTTTCAAGATTACGCCGGAATGCATTTTCCGGACAAAAATGCCAATGAAACTGGGATTTATCTTCGCCATTGCAGACAAAATCCCTGATTCCATGAAACGAGCCCTGATCGATGAACCTTTCAGCCCGCAGCCCTCCGCATCTCTCGCAGACGGAAGTGTGATGGAGCAGGTGAAGAAGAAGGATGTTCTTCTGTCCTTCCCTTATGAGAGTATGGATCCGTTCCTCCAGCTCATCAGGGAAGCAGCTTCAGATCCGGACGTCATGACGATCAAGATCACTATCTACCGACTGGCGAAAAAGGCAAGACTTGTGGAATACCTCTGTGCAGCCGCCGAGAACGGGAAAGAAGTTACAGCGCTGATTGAGCTGAGAGCCCGTTTCGATGAGCAGAATAATATCGACTGGTCCGAGCGGATGGAGGAGGCGGGGTGCCGCGTTCTCTATGGGTTCGAGGATTATAAAGTCCACTCGAAGCTGTGTCTGATTACATACAGGAACAAAAATGAGATCCGCTATATCACCCAGGTCGGCACGGGAAATTATAATGAGAAGACAGCAAAGATGTATACGGATTATTCTTTGATTACATCCAATCAGGAGATTGGCGAGGATGCAGCGGTATTTTTCAAAAATATGTCCATAGGCAATCTGGACGGCGTATATAACCATCTGATCGTATCGCCTACCAGCCTGAAGCAGAAAGTCCTTTCCCTCATGGATGAGGAAATCCGGAAAGGAGATCACGGCCGGATTGTTATGAAGATGAATTCCCTGACTGATATGGATTTTATCCGGAAAGTATCCGAGGCGTCCCAGGCAGGGGTGAAGATTGATCTGATCGTGCGGGGAATCTGCTGTATCCTTCCGGGAATTCAGGGAAGGACTGAGAACCTGAGTGTGACCAGCATCGTCGGGCGGTATCTGGAGCATCCCAGAGTGTTTGTCTTCGGAACCGGAGACGATGCAAAAGTTTATATCGGTTCTGCGGATATGATGACGAGAAATACAGAAAAACGCGTGGAAGTGGCGTGTCCTATCTTTGATCCGAAGATCAGAAAGAAGCTGATGCATGACTTGAATGTAATGCTTGCGGACAATGTGAAAGCAAGGAAAATGCTGAGCGACGGTACATACAGAAAGAAAGTACAGGGAGAGCGTCCTGTAAATGCGCAGGAAACTTTCATGAAAGAGGCACTTAATGCCAGAAGACCGTCAGCGGTGGTACATAAGAAAGAAAAAGAGACGCTGCTCGGGAAGATATTCGGAATATTCCGAAGAAAATAAATCTACAAAAAATAATATCAAAGGAGAAAAACAATGACAGATTTTAAGACGGCAGAATTCGGGAAGACAAAAGACGGGAAAGATGCACATCTGTATCTTCTGGAGAATAAAAACGGACTGAAAGCGTATGTGTCCGATTTTGGGGCCTCGCTGGTGCGTCTGATTGTGCCGGATAAGGACGGCACAATGCTCGATGTAGTACTCGGTTACGACAGTGCTGCAGGATATGAGCGTGGAGATGCAGGAATCGGAGCGACAGTGGGAAGAAGCGCAAACCGGATCGGAGGTGCGCAGATTGAGATTAACGGTGTGACATACGAGCTTGAGAAAAATGATAATGGAAACAACCTGCACAGCGGCTGTGACTATTACCAGAAAAGAATATGGAATGTGGAGAAACAGACGGGAAATCAGATAACATTTCTTCTTCACAGTCCGGATGGCGATCAGGGATATCCGGGAGCGCTGGATATGCATGTAACTTATCTGCTGGATGACGAAAATGCATTGAACATCCACTATGAGGCGGTGCCTGACAAAGATACAGTTATCAATATGACAAATCACAGCTATTTTAATTTAAACGGCCATAACAGCGGAACAGTTCTTGAACATAAGGTTATGCTGGATGCTGACTCCTTTACTCCTGCAGATGCAGAGTCGATACCGACTGGTGAGATCCGCAGTGTTGAGGGAACGCCTATGGATTTCCGCAAAGAAAAAGTACTGGGGGAAGAGATAGACTCTGACTATGAGCCGCTGCGTTTCGGCGGCGGTTACGATCACAACTGGGTATTGAAAAACGAAGGCAGATTTGCTAAAGTAGCAGAAGTGACGTCAGATAAGAGCGGGATCCGGATGGAAGTGTACACGGATCTTCCGGGAGTACAGATGTACACGGCGAATTTCCTTGACAATGAACCGGGAAAAGAGGGGGCATCCTATGCGAAGAGAAGTGCAGTGTGTCTTGAAACACAGTATTTCCCGGATGCTATCCATCATGACAATTTCCCATCTCCGATCTGCAGAAAAGGACAGAAATATGACACCCGTACTGCATACCGCTTTCTGACGAAATAGGAGACAAAGAAAAGACAGACATCTATGGGAAAATCAGTATACATTGCGGAAAAGCCGAGCGTGGCGCAGGAATTCGCAAAAGCATTAAAACTAAAGACAAAGCGGGGAGACGGTTATCTGGAATCTGATGAAGCAATCGTCACCTGGTGCGTGGGACATCTCGTGACGATGAGCTATCCGGAAGCCTATGATCCGGCATTGAAGAAATGGAGCCTCCAGACACTGCCGTTCATCCCGGACGATTTTAAATATGAAGTGATCCCCTCAGTGGAAAAGCAGTTCCGGATCGTGAGCGGCATCCTGAACAGGGAAGATGTGGATACGATCTATGTCTGCACCGACTCGGGGCGGGAGGGAGAATATATCTACCGTCTTGTCGAGCAGGAAGCTCACGTAACGGGAAAGAAACGGAAAAGAGTGTGGATCGACTCTCAGACAGAAGAGGAAATTTTAAGGGGAATCCGGGAGGCAAAGGATCTCTCAGAGTATGACAATCTAAGCGATTCGGCTTACCTCAGGGCGAAAGAAGACTACCTGATGGGAATTAATTTTTCCCGCCTTTTGACCCTGAAATACGGGAACAGCATTTCAAATTATCTGAAGACGAAGTATTCGGTCATCTCAGTGGGAAGAGTTATGACCTGTGTACTAGGCATGGTCGTGCGCAGGGAGCGGGAAATCCGTGAATTTGTCAAGACGCCGTTTTACCGTGTGATCAGTACAGTGGATGCCTCAGGGCACACGTTCGAGGGCGAGTGGAGGGCCGTGAAAGGGTCCCGCTATGTCGAGGTAAAACCGGCCGCCAGGGATGACAGCGGACAGACAGATGGGAAACCGGCAGAAGAGAGCCTGATCTATTCCCGTGATCTGTATAAAGAAAACGGATTTAAAGAAAAGGCGAAGGCGGAAGAGCTGATCGCGTATCTGTCAGAGGAACAGCCCTTTTCCTGTGTGGTTGAATCGATAGAAAAGAAGAAAGAGAAGAAAAATCCGCCTCTTTTATATAATCTGGCGGAGCTTCAGAACGACTGCTCCAGGCGCTTTAAGATCAGCCCGGATGAGACCCTTCGTATCGTACAGGAATTATATGAGAAGAAGCTGGTGACATATCCGAGAACCGACGCCCGTGTTCTTTCTACGGCGGTGGCGAAAGAGATCACAAGAAATCTGAACGGATTGTCAAAATATGAGATGGCGGCTCCGTACCTGCAGGATATTTTAGGATTCGGGAGTTATAAAAATCTGGCGAAGACAAGATATGTCAATGATAAACAGATCACAGACCACTACGCGATCATTCCTACAGGGCAGGGGCTGCCGGCGCTCAAGTCGGTCTCGGCGACAGCGCATAAGGTTTATGATCTGATTGTGCGGAGATTCTTAAGTATTTTCTATCCGGCTGCGGTGTACCAGAAAGTATCCATTGTATCCAAGATGCGGGGCGAGAGCTTTTTCTCAAGCTTCAAAGTGCTGGCGGAAGAGGGCTATCTGAAAGTGGCGGGCGTTCCCCAGTCAAAAGATCAGGTACCGGATACAGATCTTTTCGACGTGATCAGGACGTTGAAAAAAGGAGCTGTTCTGCTGGTCCGGTCACTGGATATCAAGGAGGGTGAGACATCACCTCCGAAACGCTATAATTCCGGTTCGATTATCCTTGCAATGGAAAATGCCGGGCAGCTGATCGAGGATGAAGAGCTGCGCGCGCAGATCAAGGGAAGCGGAATCGGTACCAGTGCCACGAGAGCTGAGATCCTAAAGAAGCTGATCCATATCAAGTATCTTGGACTGAACAAGAAGACACAGATCATTACTCCTACATTACAGGGAGAAATGGTATACGATGTGGTGGACAATTCCATCCGGTCCCTTCTGAATCCGGAGCTTACTGCAAGCTGGGAGAAAGGGCTTACCTACGTGGCGGAGGGGAGCCTCACATCGGATGAATATATGAAGAAGCTGGACGACTTTATCACACGGAGAACCGTGGGAGTCAAAGGGCTGAACAATCAGTATCAGTTAAGAGCCTGCTATGACAAGGCCGCAGGTTTTTATAAAAAGGGCCGGAAGACCGGCGGAAAGGAAGAATAACAAATGGAAGCATTGACAGTAAAGGAACTTTATACACTTGATGAGACGATCGCAAAGGCTATCTTTGAGGGAGTAACCTATCCGTGGGAAGTTCTGCCGAAGATCAGCGCCTTTATCGTGGAGCTGGGCAATACTCTGAGCGAGGAAGAATATGAGAAGCGCGGAGAAAATGTGTGGATCGCAAAATCCGCAAAAGTGGCGCCTACAGCATATATCAACGGACCGGCGATCATCGGAAAAGAGGCGGAAGTACGCCACTGTGCATTTATCCGCGGAAATGCGATCGTAGGAGAGGGCGCTGTCGTAGGAAACTCTACAGAGCTCAAGAACGTGATCCTTTTCAATAAAGTGCAGGTGCCGCATTATAATTATGTCGGTGATTCCATCCTGGGATATAAATCACACATGGGAGCGGGCTCCATCACATCGAATGTAAAATCCGATAAGAAGCTGGTTGTTGTGAAGACACCATGGGGCAACATTGAAACAGGTATGAAGAAATTCGGTGCTATGCTCGGAGACGAGGTAGAAGTTGGATGCGGAAGCGTCCTTAATCCGGGAACTGTTGTGGGCAGCCACAGCAATATTTATCCTCTGTCATCTGTGCGCGGATTTGTGCCTGGCAACAGCATCTATAAAAAACAGGGTGAAGTGGTAGAGAAGAGGTAACATTCTTAACAAAAAATTAAGTTGACAATAGACAGCAGGTCTCGTATTATTGTATTAAACAAATAATACAATAATGTGGGACTTTTTCTATGCTGATTGAAGTGCATATATTACAGGTTTCCGCAGACGGGAGGGTTTATGCTTGAAATACAGGGATTGAGTAAATCTTACGGAAATAACGTGGCAGTTGACAATGTAGATTTTACAGTTCCCGACGGACAGGTCGGGATCCTGCTTGGACCGAACGGCGCCGGAAAGTCTACGATTATTAAGAGTATTGCAGGACTTCTGAGATATAAAGGAATGATACGGATCCAGGGACTCCCGGCACGCACGATCGAGGCGAAGAAAGTTTTTGCATATGTACCGGAAATCCCGAATATGTTTGACGCACTGACAGTCAGAGAACATATCGAATATATCAGGATGGCGTATAACAGCGATATCACAGATGAAGAAGTGGAAAATATCCTGAAAGAATTTGAGATGGATGACAAACAGGATAAACTCGGAAATGAACTTTCCAAGGGAATGATGCAGAAAGTAAGTATCTGCTGTGCCCTTGCGGTAAAACCTCAGGTGATCCTGCTCGATGAGCCGATGGTGGGACTTGACCCGGCCGCAATTAAAAAGCTCAAAGAAGTGGTGCTGGAGCTGCGTGACCAGGGAGTGACCGTGCTGATCAGTACGCATATGCTGGAGATGGTCGAGGATCTTTGGGATATTATGTTTGTTATGGAGAAAGGACATATTATCGGTTCCTATACAAAACAGGATGCAGAGGGCAGAGATCTGGACGAACTGTTCTTTGCGATGACAGGCGGTGAGAAAGAATGAAGGCGCTGATTTATCTTACAAAACGAAGTTTTATCAATAATCTGAAACGGGCGCTCACGAAGCCGTCTACCCTGATCGCATTGATATTTGGAATTGTATACGGGGTTTTTATCATATTCTCACTTGGCATCATGGCGATCGGCGTACATATCGATTCAGCGAAAGGTCTGCTGGCGATCCTGACGGTGTGGAGTATTTATGAAATATTCGGAAATTTTCTCGGATATTCTTCGCGCAAAGGAATCATATTCAGGCCCGGACACGCACATTTTGTCTTCACGGCTCCGATCGATCCGAAACTGGTGCTTATCAGCAGTGCGTGGATGAACTATCTGCTTTCGATCATTGTCTGGATCCTGATCGGAATCGGCTCAATGACGGTATTCCGTATCCCGGTTCTGAGCGCGGTGGTAATCCTGCTGGCGGGATGTGTGCTGGAGCTTGCATTTGAAGTATCGGTTATGATCTTTCTCTATACAAATGACCGGGTTCCGGAAAAAGTGATGAAAGGGATCCGCATGGGAATTAAGATTTTCCTCATTGCGTGTGCACTGGCGGTCATACTGTATTTCAGGAAAAATGGGCTTACTCTTGATAGTGTCTGGACTTTGCTCGATATGCCCGGACTCCAGATGATACCGGCGCTTGGATGGCAGATTGCCATTTACCGTCTGATCCTGCTTGGCCCGACAACACTCAATGTCATTTGTTCGCTTCTGTATCTTGTCATGGTGGCTGTCTCTGTGATGGCGGCAATACGCATGAAATGCGACGGCGGATATTATGAAGAAGCGGCAAAATTTGCCGATGATTACGCAGATCTGAAGAAGCGCCAGAAGAACGGCGAGATGGTATTTGGCTTGAGCGGAAAGAAACGCAGCTTCCGGCGCGTCAGGGAAAAAATCGCCGGAAAGGGAGCTCAGGCAATCTTTTACAGGCAGCTTCATGAATATAAGAAGGAAAGATTCTTCATCTTTGACAAGATCACACTGATCTCGATCATCCTCGCGTTTGTATTTTCCTACGGCCTCAGCGACTCGGCCGCAGATTCAGGGGCGGGACAGCTTTTCCTGCTTGGAGTGGTGGCATACGTGTCGCTGGTCATGAGCGGATACCTCGGAAAGTGGGAGAGTGAGCTGAAGAATCCGTATTTGTTCCTTGTGCCGGATACACCTTTCAGGAAAATGTGGTATGCTACACTGATGGAGCATATCAAAGCTTTCGTAAACGGGTGCATCATCTGTATCCCGATTGGTATATTCTGGCACGTAAATCCGGTTGAGATTATATTTTGTATCCTGATCTATGTGGTGATCCAGGCAGACCGGCTTTATACCACTGTCCTGGCTCAGTGCCTGCTGGGAGATGTGTTCGGAAAGACCGGACAGAATGTACTCAGAATGTTTATTCAGACCGCTCTTCTAGGTGTGGGTGCGGTAGTGGCTGTCATAGTCGGAATCTTTGTAAATATGGATTTTATCTTCCCAATCGTGCTGATTTATAGTATGATGGTTACAGTGGCAATGGGTGTTCTGGCGTCTCTGAGATTTGACACGATGGAACAGCTGGTATAGCCCGACAATGACAGGAGGTAATACATATGCTTAATGACAATTTTGTAACAATGGAAATCGGCAAGACAAAGCATATCGCTCTGATCGCCCATGACGGCAAGAAAAAAGAGCTGGTAGACTGGTGTGACAAAAATAAAGAGATCCTGAAAGGACATTTCCTCTGCGGGACAGGCACAACGGCGCGTCTCATTGCGGAACGCACCGGACTTCCTGTAAAGGGCTTCTGCAGCGGTCCGCTCGGCGGAGATCAGCAGGTCGGCGCAAAGATCGTGGAAGGACAGGTGGATCTTATGATCTTCCTGTGGGATCCGCTGGAAGCGCAGCCTCATGATCCGGACGTAAAGGCACTGCTCCGTATTGCAGTTGTATATGATATACCGGTGGCAAATAATCTCGCAACAGCGGATTTCCTGCTGAATTCAAAGTTTATGGAAGAACCGTACAGCAGAAAGATCGAGAATTTTAATAAGACGATTGAAGAGCGTGCGAAAAAATTGAAGTAACATAGCCGCAGTCAGCACGTGAGTGCGGCTTTGCGAATGGCGCGGGATGAACTGTAACAGCAGCCATCGGAAGAAATCAGTCTTGACACGGGCTTTATGCCCGTGTTATTCTATACCTGATAACTTTATCGCTTTAAAGCGTAGAACTTTAAAGCGCAACGCTTTAAAGCAAATAAGTAAGAAGAGAAAAGGAAAGTTGAGGAATGAGAGATGGTGATTAAGGTCATACTGCTTGTTGTATTTTTTGCAGTTATGGTGGGTGTGGGAATTTATGCGAGAAGACACGCTACAAGCGTAGACGGGTTTGTGCTGGGCGGCAGGTCTGTGGGGCCGTGGCTTACAGCATTTGCTTATGGTACATCATATTTTTCTGCTGTTGTATTTGTAGGATATGCCGGGCAGTTCGGGTGGAAATACGGAATCGCGAGTACGTGGATCGGTATTGGAAATGCCGTGATCGGCAGCCTGCTTGCTTGGGTCGTACTCGGGCGGAGAACGAAGATCATGACGCAGCATCTGGGATCTAAGACAATGCCGGATTTCTTCGGACAGCGGTATAATAGTAAACCACTGAAGATCGCAGCGTCGATTATTGTCTTTGTATTTCTTATACCGTACACGGCATCGGTATATAACGGACTTTCCAGACTCTTTGAGATGGCATTCAATATTCCGTATACGTGGTGTGTAATCGCTATGGCTGTATTTACTGCTCTATACGTAATCCTGGGCGGATATATGGCAACAGCCATCAATGATTTTATTCAGGGCATTATCATGTTGGTAGGAATCGTAGCAGTGATTGCAGCAGTATTGAACGGACAGGGCGGCTTTATGAATGCGATTTCTGAAATGGCGCAGATTCCAAGTGACGTTGCTATCACAGAGGGGCAGCCGGGAGCGTTTACCTCTTTCTTCGGGCCGGATCCGCTCAATCTGCTTGGCGTTGTCATATTGACGTCTCTCGGAACGTGGGGGCTGCCTCAGATGATCGGAAAATTCTATGCAATAAAGGATGAGAAATCCATCAACACCGGAACTGTCATCTCTACACTGTTTGCTGTAGTTGTCTCAGGAGGATGCTATTTCCTTGGAGGCTTTGCCAGACTTTTTGACAGCCCGGAAATCTACGACATGACCTCAGGAGCTGTTGTATATGACAGCATTATCCCGTATATGCTCTCAGCACTGCCGGATATCCTGATCGGTATTGTTGTCGTGCTGGTACTTTCGGCTTCCATGTCTACACTGTCTTCGCTAGTGCTGACATCCAGTTCAACGATGACACTGGATCTTATAAAAGACAATGTAGTGAAAAATATGAGCGAAAAGAAGCAGATCATCACCATGCAGATCCTGATCGTATTTTTCCTTGTAGTATCTGTGGTGATCGCGCTTGATCCGCCTACATTTATCGCTCAGCTTATGGGGATTTCATGGGGCGCGCTGGCAGGTGCCTTCCTTGCCCCGTTTATGTACGGACTTTACTGGAAAGGCGTCACCCGCGCAGGCGTGTGGGCAGGATTTATCGCAGGCGTGGGCCTGACCGTGGCAAATATGTTCATCGGATTTATCGAATCCCCGATCAACGCAGGAGCCGCAGCAATGGTACTGGGACTGATTGTAGTACCTGTAGTAAGTCTGATTTCGCCGAAACTGGATAAAAAGAAAGTGGATGAAATCTTCGAATGCTATGAAGAGAAAGTCGTGATATCAAGAAAACGGTCGCTGCAGGAGTGAATTCCGTATTTGCCGGACTGAATGCCGATGATATAAGGTCCGAAAACGGACGGAGATGAGGCCCTGAAATACTTTTGAGATGACCGGCATGTGCTTCAGGCTCCGCTCCATAATCTGAGAAAAACTAAAGGGTCTGGA
>ERZ1643246.2273-NODE-2273-length-18684-cov-4.693864_pt1 | contig 18684 bp, 17 predicted proteins | sample MGYA00579265_ERZ1643246 | MGnify/ENA primary metagenome ERZ1643246 (study PRJEB29033, sample SAMEA4952261) | chicken gut metagenome | biome: Broiler Chicken; feature: Gastrointestinal Tract; material: Caecum | place: Ireland | collected 2018 | study: Broiler...
CTCAAGGCGTTTTCTTTGACAAAGGAACTGCGCCATAACGGGTTCTTTGCAGAATGCGACACCGTGGGAAGAAGTTTGAAAGCCCAGATGAAATATGCAGATAAAATCGGCGCTGCATATTCCATGGTGCTCGGTGATGATGAGATTGCACAGGGTAAGGGGAAGCTGAAAAACATGGAGAACGGCGAGGTTCAGGAAATAGAACTCGATTCCCTGGCGCAGACACTCGCTACCATCCAAGCCCAAGCGGCGCTTGGGATGCTTTCAGATACGGTAGAACAGTGGAACCAATAATGACAGGAAAAGGTGAATGATATGGATACGATGAAAGGGCTTAAACGAACCCACTACTGTACGCAGCTTACGACTGCGGATATAGGAAAGGAAGTTGTCGCCGCAGGATTTGTACAGAAAGTACGTAACCTTGGCAATCTTGTATTTATCGATCTGCGCGACCGTACAGGGATTCTCCAGCTGGCATTTGACGATACGGTGGATAAGCAGTTGTTGCAAAAGGCGTCCGGCGTCCATGCGGAATATGTCCTGATGGCGGCGGGAACTGTGCGGAAACGGGAATCCGTCAATCCGGACATCCCCACCGGAGAAATTGAAGTGCTGGTCAATGATTTACGCATCCTCTCCGCTGCCAAGACTCCCCCGTTTGAGGTGACTGATCAAACCAATGTTAAGGATGAACTGCGGCTGAAATACCGTTATCTTGACCTGCGGCGCTCCGAAATGCAGCATACTCTGAAAATGCGCCACCAGATCACTAAAGCGGCAAGGGATTATTTTGATGACAACGGATTTTTAGAAATTGAAACCCCGATGCTCATCAAATCTACGCCGGAGGGTGCGCGTGATTATCTTGTTCCCTCCCGTGTATTCCCAGGCTCTTTCTTTGCACTGCCGCAGTCCCCGCAGCTTTACAAACAGATTTTGATGCTCTCCGGCTATGATAAGTACATGCAGATTGCCCGCTGCTTCCGAGATGAAGATTTGCGTGCTGACCGCCAGCCGGAATTTACCCAAATTGACTTGGAGATGTCCTTTGTGGACGAAAATGATGTTATGACCGTCAATGAAGGTTATATCAAGTATGTGTTCAAGAAGGTACTGGATATCGACGTCAAAACCCCATTCCTCCGTATGCCCTATGAGGAAGCGATGGAGCGCTTTGGCAGCGATAAACCGGATACGCGTTTTGGAATGGAACTGAAAAACCTCTCCTCCCTGCTGACAAACTGCCAATTTAAAGTATTTGCCGGTGCGCTTTCTACTGGGAGCGTGCGCGCCATCAATGTCAAGGGCGGCGCAGACAAACTCACCCGGAAAGAGATTGATAAACTGACGGATTTTGTCAAAACCTATGGAGCAAAAGGCCTTGCCTACCTGAGATGGACAAAAGACGCACAGTCTTCCAGCTATGAAAAGTTCCTTTCTGAAGAGGAAAAGCAGGCTATCCGCACAGCGATGGAAGCAAAGGAAGGGGATTTGCTCCTTGTGGTGGCCGATGCGGACAATGATGTGGTGTTTGCTTCCTTAGGAGCACTGCGTTGCGAACTTGCGAATCGTCTTGGATTGATTGATCCAAAGGCATTTCACTTTTTGTGGGTAACCGACTTCCCTCTTTTTGAATATGACAAGGAAGAAAACCGCTATGTGGCAAAGCACCACCCATTCACCTGCCCTGCCGAAGAGGATTTGGACAAACTTTTGACCGATCCTGGACGCTGCCATGCCCGCGCCTATGATATGATCTTAAATGGATGTGAACTCGGTGGAGGGTCCATCCGAATCAATGATCCGGAAATTCAGTGGAAGATGTTTGAAGCGTTGGGCTTTGACCATGATACCGCCTATGCACGCTTTGGATTTTTGCTTGACGCGTTCCAATACGGCGTCCCGCCGCATGGGGGAATGGCCTACGGTTTGGATCGCCTGGTGATGCTGATGCTTGGCAAGGATTCCATCCGCGATGTCATCGCGTTCCCGAAGGTTCAAAACTCCAGCGAACTGATGACCTCCTGTCCTTCAGAAGTCGATGAGAAGGCTTTGCAGGAACTTGGGATTGCAGTGGTAAAACAGGAAAATTAAGTGCAGAAAGCCTGGCCGGAGATCTCCGGCCAGGCTTTTCCTTAGATAGTACAATTGGAAAGGAAATCGATGGTGAAGGGCAGAAAAGAACTTATCGAGATTGATCAATTGGACATGCTTTTCGATGCTTGGAGAGAAGAACATCGGTCGGAACCCAATTTTGAGAACACAACAGTCTCTACTCCGATAACGGCTGCATTTCCTTTAAACAGACGGCAATGCCTTTGCATGGAAAACGCAAATTTTCTTGTAAAGATCATCGACCGCCATGGGAAAAAATATGCCTACTATCCTCCAATAGAACGAGATTCCTTTGTCAAAGATGGAGCCGTATGTATGGAATCTTATCAGCATGCACAGAAAAAAATCCTTTTCCTTTTAAAGGAGGCAAATATTCAAACCTACCGGAAGAAAGGAGAAATTCCTTCTCAAAGGGATCAGAGAATATGGTATCAAAAGTACGCTTTTTCGGAGCTCTATCAGGGTAATCCAGTGACTTGCAACAACAAACGGGTGGATAATCGAGCAAAGCAACTTGAAAAAATCGCGCGGATGGCCTGTTTTTTACTGACAGAGAATCTGGATCCAACACCGGAGGAATTACAGGACGCCATTTGCCAGGTAGCCTTCCTGAACCTGAATAAACGGGGCGGGAACAACTCCGAAAAAATTGTGAGGGCTTATACAAAACGCTATCGGGAGTATATTTGTCGTGAAATTGAGCTTCTTTCCCCGGACAGTATCGTCTGCCTTGGTACATACAAATACCTTTCCCTTCTGCCGGATATATCGGGAGCCAGTTTTATCAATATGTGGCATACAGGTTGCCGGTTTCCTGGGAAATTCCCCTTGTGTAAGTTCATTTTGAAATCCACCGATAAAAATATTAAAAGATACATGGAGCTGTTTGTAAAAAGAACCATACGATAGAAAACCATGAAAAACACCGGTTGATTTGATATCCGGTGTTTCCAGAAAAAGGGAACTATTTTCCCAATTCCATCAGCTTTGCTTTTAAAAGCAAAGCCTGGGTTTTTGCATCCACAATATTCCCTTCTAAAACAAGCCTAACTGCTTCTTCGAATTCCAACACTCGGACGTCCAGAAACTCGCCTTCATCGAGCTTTTGGACGGTTTTAGTGAGATTCCGGGCTGCAAAGAGATAGATGACCTCATCGGTATATCCTGGAGAGGGATATAATTTTCCTAAATCCAGATATTCTCCGGCAATATGCCCGGTTTCCTCTTCCAGCTCGCGCATTCCGCATGCAAGCGGGCTCTCCCCTTCTCGATCCATTTTCCCTGCCGGAGCTTCCAGAACTTCCTCTCGGTAGGGATAACGGTACTGGCTGACAAGCAGGACTTTCCCATCTTCTGTAATGGGGAGTACGCAAACACCTCCGCTGTGCTCGACGACCTCACGGTAAGATGTTCTTCCGTTTTCCAGTTCCACCTTATCCCGACGCAGGTTTAAAATTTTACCGTGGTAAAGCTCCTGTTGTTCCAATGTTTTTTCAAAATGTGCCATGGTATCACCCTGTTTCCTTATAGATAAAATTTTTGGATGAAAAAATGCAAAAGTCTTTGTCATTTTCATCATAGGAGAAACCGGGATCCCTGTCAAGAAAAGAAAACGGAAAAAGGATGTCCGAGGGGTGATCGGACATCCTTTTTCCGTTTAGAAGGGGGTCTTCTTAAAAAGGGAGTAGTGTGTGGGGTAAACACACCGTATGAAAAATATGAAAAGGAAATGCTTTGTACTCTTTGTGAGTACATGTTTATTATACCCGGGACTACCCCAAAATGTGTAAATAGAGTGTGACAAGTCTACTAACAATTCTGGGTGATTTTATGACGAAACCTTAGCAGAAGATTAAGGAAAAGGGGATTTCAACAGACATGGGATTGAACCGGGTTTTAAATCCCGTTATAATGAAACAAACAGGTTTTTATGGAATGGTAGCTATTCTTCAAAGGAGCTCCCAAGATAGACAGGACAGGGCGATGCGAGGATGGCGTCCAGATTTCTGTTGAGCAGCCGGGGACGAAATACCAGCCTTTGTATTTCATTTAGGGGAAGCCAGATACACTCTTTTTGCTGAAAGTCCCGTTCTGATGGATGTATCGGATTTTCCTTAGACAGTTCTGCAAGGAAAATATGGTGGATTCTGTGCGCATAATCGGGAGATTGTTGCCACGGGTTTTTATTTAACGAGATTTCCTCTGCCAATGCAGCAAACCGGATAATGTTTATCTCGTATCCGGTTTCTTCCAACACTTCACGCATAACGGCATTTTCCATGGTTTCCAATGGGTGTTGTCCTCCGCCGGGTAAATCAAAATATGTTTCGCCGGTGTCTGCATCCTGGCATCGATTGACTAAAATTTGCCCTTTATTTATGAGTATCGCTTTTGCAGAATTTCGAATGGCCATAATATCGCCTTCCTTGAAAATCGTAGTCGCTGAAAGATATCTCTATTTTATCATGGGGGATATCCGGTTTTTAACGGGTCTATCGGAATAGATCCCTCCGTCGGGATATCCCGTCTTTTCACAGGAGGAACCAGAATGAAATTTTGTGATTTAAAAGAAATAAAGGGTATTTCCCCACTTTCAGATGGGGGAAATCCGTTCAGGGCATGGAAAAGGGTATACTGCTGTGATTTGCTCAGCCATGCCCTTGCACATGCGCCGGCTGGCTGCGCTTTTATCACAGTCATTGCAAATGAAAATACTCTGGCCGTAGCCCTGCGCAGGGAGGTTTCCTGCGTGGTTTTTGCGGAGGGGGTCGTTGTTCCGGAAACTCTACTTAGTTGCGCAAAGCAACATGGAATAGCGCTTGCTGCGAGCACCCTACCCGCCTTTGAAACTGGGCTTCTTTTACAAGAAAATTAGAAATACGAGGAGTGGACAAAATGGCAAAAACAGTATTGATTACAGGGGCTTCCCGTGGAATTGGGCGGTCAACGGCCATTTCTTTTGCATCCAAGGGTTACCAGGTGGCGCTCAATTATTATGCAGATACGGATTCAGCGGAAAAAACTGCGGAAATTGTACGCAGTTTTGGAGTTTTTGCACAGACTTTCCGAACGGATGTTTCTCATGCGGATGCGGTCGATCAGATGGTCCGGGACGTGACAGAGCTCTTTGGAAGGATTGATGTGCTCGTCTGTAATGCAGGGATTGCCCAACAGCGCCTGTTTCAGAATATCACTGAGGAAGAGTGGAACCGGATGATAGGGGTGCATTTGAGCGGGACATTCCATTGTTGTCATGCCGTGTTGCCACAGATGATTCACCGGAAAGAAGGACGGATTGTTACGGTATCCTCCATGTGGGGGATAACTGGCGGTGCATGTGAGGTTCATTATTCCGCGGCAAAAGCTGGCATTATTGGACTGACCAAGGCGCTTGCAAAAGAGGTCGGCCCTTCCGGTATTACGGTCAACTGTGTGGCTCCCGGGGTGATTGAAACGGATATGTGTGCAGATTATGATGACCAAACAAAGCAGGCGTTGCGTGAGGAGGCGCCGCTTGGCCGCCTGGGAACCCCACAGGATGTAGCGGATGCAATCTGCTTTTTGGCTTCAGAACAGGCTGGATTTATCACTGGCCAGGTACTTAGCCCCAATGGGGGAATCGTCATTTAAAGCCATTGTAAATAGGATAAGTAACCCGTCCAGCTATGAAATCATGGATGATTCAGTAGTCGTTCCTATGAAGTAATACTGGAGCAGATAGAGCAGCATATTCATGTGAATACCAAGCACATGTGATTGTGCTGGTTCAGTAAAAAGTCCGCATGGAAATTTTCCATGCGGACTTTTCTTTTTGCCAGATTGCAATTTCCAATCATTGATGAGTTTTCGGCCACTTTGGTATTCCCCCGATATCCGGATCCACCTATCCATATTCCCTGAGAGGGTCAATAAATTCAAAAATTCCATCTTCCGTTGGTGAGCCCAAAGTTTTCATTTGCAACGTCTGGAAGCAGATACCCCATTTCCTGCGGTATATAAATCTAGTCTGTACGGGGCTTCGGCTAGCGCCATCACAGGGTCAATTTTGGGTCTTACAAAAAATGATCCCCCATTTCCAGGGAAAATTCCTCGAAAACAGGGGATTTGTATACTTCTTATGCGGATTGAACGCTTTCAAACTGGGAATTGTAGAGCTTTGCATAAAACCCTTTGCGGGCCAGAAGCTCTTCATGCGTTCCCTGCTCGACAATGTCGCCGTTATTCATGACAAGAATCAAATCTGCGTCTCGGATAGTGGAGAGACGGTGCGCAATGATAAAGCTGGTACGTCCCCGCATCAGATTGTCCATAGCTTTCTGGATGCGTTCCTCAGTACGGGTATCAACAGAAGAGGTTGCCTCGTCAAGAATCAGAATTTTCGGATCGGCCAAAATGGCACGGGCGATGGTCAAAAGCTGCTTTTGACCCTGGGAGACATTGCTTGCCTCCTCATTGAGTACCATATGGTACCCATCCGGCAGGGTTTTGACAAAATGGTCAACATGGGCGGATTTTGCAGCAGCTTTGACCTCTTCATCTGTGGCGTCAAGCTTTCCGTAACGGATGTTATCCAGAATTGTCCCATTGAACAGCCAGGTATCCTGAAGCACCATGCCAAACATTTCACGCAGTTCACTGCGGTTAAAATCTTTTACATTATGCCCGTCTATTAGGATTGCACCTCCGGTAACGTCGTAAAACCGCATCAGCAGTTTAATCATAGTGGTCTTGCCGGCGCCAGTTGGTCCTACAATAGCTATTTTCTGTCCTGGTTCTACTGCCGCGGAAAAATCCTTAATAATGATTTTTTCTGGATTGTATCCAAATTGGACATGATCAAAAGAGACGCGTCCTTGCAGTCCCTCAATAGAAACCGGATTTGGAACCGTCTGATCCTCCTCTTCTTCCGCAAGAAATTCAAATACGCGCTCTGCCGCAGCTGCTGTGGATTGGAGCATGTTGGTCACCTGTGCCACAGAGGATACTTGCTGGGTAAAGGTTTTTACATACTGGATAAAGGATTGGATATTTCCCACGGTAATAGTCCCGCCAATAGCCAGCCATCCCCCAAGAATAGCGACAACAACATAGCCGACATTGCCGATAAAATTCATGATCGGCTGCATCATACCGGAGAAAAACTGTGATTTCCATGCGGATTTATATAGGGTTTCGTTGGTTTCATCAAAGGTCTTTACGACATCTTCTTCGCTGTTAAAAGCCCGTACAATGTTGTGGCCTCCATAGACCTCTTCCACTTGCCCGTTGACATGGCCAAGATATTCCTGTTGTGCTTTAAAATACTTTTGAGACCGTTTGACAATGGCGGAGACAAGCAGCATGGAAACCGGGAGGATCAAAAGGGCAACAATTGTCATCAGCCAGCTGATGGAAAACATCATGATCAGTACGCCGATGACCGTAGTAACAGAGGTGATAATCTGGATGACGCTCTGATTCATGCTCTGGCTGAGGGTATCAATATCATTGGTCACGCGGGAGAGTACCTCTCCATGGGTTTTGCCGTCAAAATATTTCATCGGCATTCGGTTGATTTTCTCGGAAATTGCTTTTCTCAACTGATAGGTGACCTTTTGGGTGACGCCGGTCATCAGAAAACTCTGGATATAGGAAAATAGCGCGCTGACTGCATACATGATCAGTAAAAAGATGAGGATTTGACCCACCTTGGCAAAGTCAATTCCAGCGCCTCCGGAAACTTTGCTGACCAGGCCGTTAAAAATTTCTGTAGTCGCATTTCCAAGGATTTTTGGTCCGATAATGGAAAAAACCGTACTCCCTACCGCGAAAATTAGAACCAGTAGCAAGGAGATTTTATAAGCAGAGAGATGCCGAATTAGGTTTTTCATTGAGCCCTTGAAGTCCTTGGCTTTTTCGCCCTGCATTCTTCCATGCCCCATAGGGCCTCTTTTATTACTCATTGCGCCAATTCCTCCTTCGAAAGCTGAGATAGTGCGATCTGTTGATAGACCTCGCAGGAATCCAACAGCTCCTTGTGCGTACCAATTCCGACAATCTGCCCTTCATCCAGTACAACAATCTGTTCCGCATGCATAATGGTACTGATTCTCTGCGCGACAATGAGGACTGTGGAATTTACAGTTTTGTCTTTTAAAGCGGCGCGCAGGGCGCGATCTGTTTGAAAATCCAAAGCGGAAAAACTGTCGTCAAAAATATAGATTTCCGGGTCTTTGGCAATGGCTCTTGCAATGGAAAGCCGCTGTTTTTGTCCACCGGAGACATTCGTTCCTCCCTGGGAAATTTCAGAGTGGAAGGTATCTTCCTTTTGGCAAATGAATTCCATGGCCTGAGCGACTTCTGCAGCGGAACGCATCTGTTCGTCGCTGGCATCTTTTTTGCCATATTTGATATTGGAGGCGATCGTGCCGGAAAATAGAACCCCCTGCTGCGGGACATAACCAATTTTTTCATGTAGGTCGTGCTGGGTCATATCTTTGATATTGACTCCATCTACCAGGATTTTCCCCTGGGTTACGTCATAAAAACGAGGGATCAGGTTGACCAGAGTCGATTTTCCGGAACCAGTGGAACCAATAAAAGCGGTGGTCTGTCCAGGGTTTGCAGTAAAAGAAATGCCTGAGAGTACATTTTCCTCTGCATTTGGATAGCGGAAGGATACATTTTGAAATTCTACAACCCCACGCTTGGCGGGATCTGGAGCTTTTGGCACAACCGGATCAGTGATTGCAGGCTCTTTTCTGAGGACTTCGGCAATACGCCCCGCGGAAACAGAGGCCCTTGGCAGCATAATAGAAACAATAGAAATCATCAGGAAAGACATGATAATTTGCATGGTATACTGCAAAAATGCCATCATATCCCCAACCTGCATCTGGCCTGCATCGATCCCTTTAGCGCCAAACCACACAATCATGATGGAGATGATATTCATCATCAGCATCATGGTGGGCATCATACAGGTCATGACCCGGTTTACAAACAAATTGGTCCTGGTCAAGTCCCGGTTTGCCTTATCAAAGCGTTTTTCTTCGTATTTTTCTGTGGAAAATGCGCGGATTACCGGGAGACCGGTTAGGATTTCACGAGTAACCAGGTTGAGCCTGTCCACCAGCTTCTGCATCACCTTAAAACGGGGCATGGCAATACAGAACAGTACAATCACAAGGGTCAGTACGGCTGTGACTCCTACAGCAATGATCCAAGTCATTGAAGTGTTGGTGCCGAGTACTTTGATTACACCGCCAATTCCGAGAATAGGGGCATAAAACACAATACGCAGCAACATAACCATCAACATTTGAATCTGTTGGATATCATTGGTACTCCTGGTAATCAGGGAAGCAGTTGAAAATTCATCCATTTCCTGGTTGGAGAAAGAGACCACCTTTTTGAAAACTGCGCTGCGCAGATCGCGGCCCAGGGACGCTGCAACACGGGAGGCAAGGAACCCAACAAGGATGGTTGCAAGGACAGCCAGTAGGGAAACACCGAGCATTTTCAGCCCGGTACGGAGAATGTACCCGGTTTGAATGCTTGAGGCACTCATCCCAAGGCGTTCATATTCTGTTTTCAGAAAAGAGGCTGCTCCCTGTTCCACCATACTGTCAGAGAATTCCCCAAAAGATTCCTCGATTTGGGTAGTCAATTGTTCCATCTGTTCTTTTGGAAGATTGGATAACACTGCAAATAGATCGATCTGTTCTGCGGAAGTTTCCTGAGAAGAACCCGCAGGCATCATTTGGGCAAGCAGTTGTTCTTTGAGACGAGCGGTCTGTTCATTGTCCTGTTCCAGGAAACCCGTAAGGAGGATAGGCTTTGCGAATATGGAGGAGAGCTTTTCAATGGTGTCTTCCTCCTTGGTATCCAGTACATAGATGGGTTCGTTTTCCAGAGCGGGATAGTCTTCCACATAATTTTTGTATTCGGAATCTGAAAGATTTTCCCGTTCAAGCAGGCAGTATTCCTGTAAAACTGTTTGCTGTTCGGATTGATTCATAAACAGCAGAATTTTATCCAGTTCGGCCTTGGTAGCAGCTTTTGGAGTGGCATTTTCAATTCCGCCCTGCTGGATACCGACATCGACGATTTTAGAGGTGTAGTCTGGGAGCGCCAGGTCACACATTGCCTGGACAACCAGTAGTCCAAAAATCATCAGAATGGGGATAATGGATTTTTTGAGGTATTTTGCAAGTTTCAGCAAATGGGTCAGTCCTCTCTTTGAAATCGATTTCTGGGAATATGTCTGCGGCGACTACTCTTACCGCCAGAGTCCTTCACAGTTTGTTCCGGGCCGGGTTTTGTCAGGTTTTCACGTATCTGTAGCAGAAGCCTGCGCATCAAAAGGCGCTCTTCCTGAGTAAACCCCTCAAGCGCTTTTTCTTCCACCTGTTTGATGCGCGAAGGAATTTGTTCAACAATTTCCTTGCCATAATTGGTCAGATAAATCCGGCTAATCCTCTGATCGGCCGTATCTCCCCGGCGTTCTACGTAGCCTGCCCGTTCCAGTCGCTTGATGGTGACCGCCACAGTGGGAGCTTTGACGCGGAGTAAATCAACAAGATCTCTTTGGCTAATGCCCTCATGATGTCTGAGGATTATGAGGGTAGGTACTTGCTTGGGATGGACGCCGAGTTCTTCCAACAGGCCATATGCTTTCAGCAATTGTAAATGACTGATCTGTCCCAGAAGAATTGGCAGGGAGTCTTCATGGCGGCATGACATCCGTTCTTCCTCCTTTTACTTAGTTGACTAAGAAACACTTTACCATAAATCAGGATATATATTCAAGAAACTCGGTCATAATTCAATTTTTATTTACGATTTGTTTTTATTTTAGTTTGTCTAACTAACTAATTTGAGTTTAGAATTGTAAATATTGCAGAAAACTTTTTCCTCCGGTATAATGGATTTATGGAGAATTGGAAACGAGGCTATGTCTGGCCTGCCCCATGGTGGCTCCATGAGTAGGGATAATTGATTGAGGGAGGAATTTGATGTACTACTATCGAGATTTGGCAGAATTTTTAGTCCTTTTTTGGACAGTGATTGTTGCTGTCCTGGCGATTGTAGCCATTGTGTTGATTGTTTTTTATGTTCTGGAAAGCATTGGCCTGTACCACATTGCGCAGTGTAGAGGGATTGACAATGCTTTCCTCGCGTGGATTCCCATTGGAAGAATGTATCTTTTGGGAAGTATTGCAGATCAGATTGAAATGCACGAGGGGAAAAATACCCGATATTCCCTGATTCTACTCATCTTTGGATGCGTCAGCTTTTTTATGGGAGTGTTTACAGGGTTATTTGATTTCCCTGTTATACTTTCTTGGGCGCTAATGATTGTATCGGCCGTATTTACCTATATTTCCTATTATCAGATTTTTAAAGTCCATGCACCCCAAAGGGCAACCCTGTTTTTGGTACTCTCCATTATCTTGGGATTGGGACCGGTTTTTGTTTTTGCAGTGCGCAACCGAGTTCCAACAGACATGGCGCCTCCGCCGCAAAATCCGTATCCGCCATATATGGGACAGGGCAGAAATTACTGGTAAGTGTGGGAAGTATACGGGCCTCATGGTTTTATCGTGGGAACCAACCATCATATTTATACAGCTTTTGCCTCCACAGATATGGGCGTTTTTTCTGGTCAGTCCATAAAATTCGCCAAAAAAATCCATAAAAACCGGGGGATGTTTTCCCTGTATAGTTATGGATTTTGATAAAGTCTTCCGAGTGAGAAAAAGAGTGCTTGACTTATGGTTTTTTCCTCATTATAATAGGAAAAACTTCATCGCCGGTTTTCTGTGGGCTTTCTCTGAATAGAGTGGAATTTTATGGAAAACGGCGTATTTTTATTCAACCGATCCGTCATTTACAGAGAATTGAAAAGGAGACGATACTATGGCGTATTATTTCAGTGAGCCGTCCCATACGTTTAACGAGTATCTGCTGGTTCCCGGCTATTCTTCTGCCGAGTGCATTCCCAGCAATGTCAGCCTCAAAACCCCGCTTGTCAAGTTTAAAAAGGGAGAAGAACCGGCCATCTCCATGAATATTCCAATGGTTTCCGCAATTATGCAGTCTGTGTCTGATGACAATATGGCGGTTGCCCTTGCGAAAGAAGGCGGGATCTCCTTTATTTATGGTTCCCAGAGCATTGAAAGCGAGGCCGCCATGGTGGCCCGTGCAAAGAACTATAAAGCGGGTTTTGTACGCAGCGATTCCAATATCCGCCCGGATCAAACGCTTGCGGATATCCTTGCCCTGAAGGAAAAGACGGATCACTCCACTGTTGCAGTTACTGACGACGGCACCTGTGATGGGAAACTGCTTGGTATTGTCACCAGCAGGGACTACCGCGTCAGCAGGATGTCACCTGAGACTAAGGTCTCTGAATTTATGACCCCGTTTGAAAAGCTGATTACCGCAGAGGAAGGCACAACCCTGAAAGAGGCAAACAACATCATTTGGGATCACAAGCTCAATTCCCTGCCGATTATCGACAAAAACCAGAGACTCCTCTATTTCGTCTTCCGTAAAGACTATGACTCCCATAAGGAAAACCCAAATGAACTGCTGGACGCCTCCAAACGCTATGTGGTCGGCGCGGGCATTAATACTCGCGACTATGAGGAGCGAGTCCCTGCATTAGTTGAAGCGGGCGCAGATGTTCTGTGCATTGATTCTTCAGAGGGATTTACCGAGTGGCAGTCCAGGACAATTGACTTTATCCGCGCAAAATACGGCGATACCGTCAAAGTTGGCGCTGGAAATGTTGTGGATCGCGACGGGTTCCTGTTCCTTGCCAAGGCAGGTGCAGATTTTGTTAAGATCGGTATTGGCGGCGGTTCTATCTGTATTACAAGGGAACAGAAAGGAATTGGACGTGGACAGGCCTCCGCTGTTATTGAAGTTGCCAAGGCACGCGACGAGTATTTTGAAGAGACCGGCATTTATGTGCCTATCTGCTCGGATGGCGGGATTGTCCATGATCATCATCTCACCCTGGCGCTTGCTATGGGAGCTGACTTTGTCATGTTGGGCCGGTATTTCGCCCGTTTTGATGAAAGCCCGACAAATAAAGTAAACATCAATGGAAACTATATGAAAGAGTACTGGGGCGAAGGGTCTTCCAGGGCAAGGAACTGGCAGCGCTATGATATGGGCGGCGCGGCAAAACTCTCCTTTGAGGAGGGCGTCGATTCCTATGTCTCCTATGCGGGTAGCCTGAAGGACAATGTACAGCTCACCTTGAGTAAGGTTAAATCCACTATGTGCAACTGCGGAGCGCTCACCATCCCGGAACTGCAGAAAAAAGCAAAGCTGACTCTGGTTTCCGCAACCAGCATTGTAGAGGGCGGCGCACATGACGTCGTACTCAAGGATTCCAGCAACGTCATTAAATAAGTTTTATAAAAAACGCTCCCCGGAAATTTCCGAGGAGCGTTTTTTTCTGTTTGGGTTTAACTCTTCTTTGCTTTGTTTGAAAGCCGAAAAGGAGAAACAGGTCGCTAGAAAATCCAGGGACCTGTTTCTCTATATGGGGGATTATTGTTCAAAAGTTTCTGCTACGTCTTTGAGCAGGTCAATAATGGGGAGATGCTGAGGGCAGATCCCCTCGCACTGTCCGCAAGCAATGCATTCGGAGGCTTTTCCGTTTCCCTCTGCACTGACATTGTAGTACATCCGCTGATTGCCAAATACTTTTTCCCCGAATTGCTTGACTGCATTGTAGGCAGCAAAGTATTTTGGAATCTGGATGTTCATGGGACATCCTTCCACACAGTAGGCACATGCGGTGCACGCAACCATGGCGGATTCGTTCATAATGGAAACTACTTTTTCAATGGTGGCATGTTCCTTTTGAGATAGGGGCTCAAACTCTTCCATATAGGACAGGTTATCCTCGAGTTGCTCCAGGGAAGACATTCCACTGAGCACCATCATCACGTTCTCAAGGCTGGCAGCAAACCGGACAGCCCAAGAGGCTACAGACATTGCAGGATTTGCCTGTTCATAGAGTTCCTTTGCCTTTTGGGGCAGAGAATTAACCAGAATACCTCCCTTGACCGGCTCCACGCCAATGACTGGCTTGTTGTGTTTGACACAGACCTCATAGCAGGCGCGGGACTGGATGGTCTGGCTTTCCCAGTCAATATAGTTGAGCTGGAGCTGGACGAATTCCACTTCCGGATGTTTTGTCAGAATTTCGTCTAGCAGATCCGCCTCATCGTGGAAGGAAAATCCAACATGGCGGACTTTTCCCTCCGCTTTTTTCTGCATGGCAAAAGCAAAGCTGCCAAATTCCTCCGCTTTTTTGTAAGAGGTTTTCGTCAGGTTATGTAACAGATAATAGTCGAAATAGTCTACGCCGCATTTTTCAAGCTGTTCGTCAAAGACAACCTGCTGGTGCTCCGCGTCTTTGAGCATGGACATTGGTAATTTGGACGCCAATGTAAAACTGTCCCTGGGGTGACGTTTGACAACTGCTTCCCGGACAGCAATCTCACTTTTATGGTTGTGGTACATATAGGCAGTGTCAAAATAGGTAAATCCCCGTTTGATAAATTCGTCTGCCATCTGGCAAAACTGCTCCATATCAATGGAGGTGGGGTCGCTGCTGTCAAGCAGCGGAAGGCGCATGGTGCCGAACCCTAATTTTTACATGGATATTCCTCCTTCTTGCCGTTCACAATGTCCTCGTTTTTCCGTTTTCCCTGCGGAAAAGAGGGAAACACTACTCATTTTACTGTTATTATAACACTTGGAGTTTGCTCTAAGTCAATTGTTTTTACAGGATTGGCATGGATCTTTTTATATAAGGTTATTCCCTGGTTCCCCATCCATCAATATCCGCGCGTTTCATGGCCCCAAACACCCGCTTGCGTAAGCCGGGATATTCTTGTTCCATCTGGCAGAGCCATTCTTTGGTCTTTTGTCGGTTTGTCACCCCGTCGACCGGGCATTTGCTCTTGACAATCGGCAGATGTTCCCTGACAGCTGCATTGCGGATTTCTCGCTCGGATGCATATACAAGCGGACGGATCATGGTCAAATCTTTTCTGGAAAGATAACTGACCGGGGAAAAGCATCCAATTCTACCTTCGTGAAACAGATTCATAAAAAAAGTCTCCACCGCATCATCAAAGTGGTGGCCGAGCGCAATCTTGTTGCATCCATTTTCCTTAGCGGTATCATGGAGTGCTCCTCTACGCATTCTGGCGCACAGGCTGCATGGATTTTTTTCCTGCCTGATATTAAAAATGATCTCCCCCATTCCGGTACGCTTGACCACATACTCCACCCCGTACTGCGCGCAAAGGGAGGAAATGGGAGAATAATCCTCCTGCCGTCCCTCAAACCCGGGATCCAATGTCACCGCGACAAGGGTATACTGGATTCCAATAAAACGCTGGAGTCGGGCAAGCCCAGTGAGCAGGACAACGGAATCTTTTCCGCCGGAGACGCCCACGGCAATTTTGTCCCCATCTTCAATCATATGGTAATCGGTAATGGCTTTTCGCATGTACCCGAGAATATCCTGCATAATCTGCTCCTTTTCCTCGATTTCAGTTTTCCTGTTTTCTAAGCTAAAGGTATTCTACACAAAACAGAGGCCGGTTGCAAGGAAAAAAATAAAATGGCGCATGAGAATGAGAGAGATAAATATATAAAAAACGAAGAAAACAGGAGATGGCAGGGATGTAAATTAAAAAAATCAAAAAAATGCTAGACAGTGTTTGTAAAACTTCCTATAATATAACTTGCCTGTTTCGGGGTCTGTCCATTTTTGGGCAGCTGGAAACGTAAATCAATTACTTGTGAATATATCGCAGGAGGGAAAAACCATGTCAACGTTTATGGCAAAAGCCGGCGAAGTCAGCCGTTCTTGGTATGTGCTTGACGCTACAGACAAGCCTCTCGGACGCGTCGCCGCAAAAGCAGCGGAACTTCTCCGCGGCAAACAGAAAGTTACCTTTACCCCGCATGTCGACTGTGGCGATCACGTCATTATCATTAATGTGGAAAAGGCAGTCCTGACCGGCAAAAAGCTGGAACAAAAGTACTACCGTCATCACACCGGATGGGTCGGCGGCCTCAAAGAAGTTAAATATGCTACTTTGATGGCAGAGAACCCGGAAAAAGCAATGACCCTTGCAGTTAAGGGTATGGTTCCGGATACCACCATCGGCCGCAAGGCGCTTACCCGTCTTCGCGTATACAAAGGTGCCGCTCACAACCATGCAGCACAGAAACCAGAAACTTACGAGTTTTAATTGAGGGGAGGCATTTTTGATGTACGATTCTAAACCATATTTTTATGGCACTGGCAGAAGAAAAAATTCTGTTTCCCGTGTCCGTATCTACGAGGGAACCGGCAATATCACCATCAACGGCAGAGACATTGACGATTACTTTGGTCTTGAAACCCTTAAGCTCATCGTCCGTCAGCCGCTGAACTTGACCAATACTGTTGGCAACTATGACATCGTCTGCACTGTTGCAGGCGGCGGTGTTTCCGGCCAGGCCGGCGCTATCCGCCACGGTATCTCCAGAGCGCTTCTCGGCGTCAATCCGGAATTCCGCGCTGTCCTGAAAAAGGCAGGTTTCCTGACCCGTGATCCGCGTATGAAAGAGCGTAAGAAATACGGCCTCAAAGCCGCCCGTCGCGCTCCGCAGTTCAGCAAGCGATAGTTTTTCGATTGTCAGAACAAAATCGTCCCCATACCAGTGTGGGGACGATTTTTTTGTGTTCTTTTTAGACTGACCATGGAATACACCGCATAGGGTTGTCTATTTGTGCGTTTTATTTGGAAGGATTTCCTGTAAAAAAGGAAATAGGATACCGGAGCGAACCCGCAACGTATTTCATATACTGGAAAAAACGAGGTGTATGCAAATGGAATATCCTTACGAGCGGTCTGCCGCAGTGAAATACGCGGAGAAATGGGCTCTTTCCCGCAATCCTGCCTACCTGGACTTTGAAACTCTGGGTGGGGATTGTACCAATTTTGCCTCCCAATGTATCTATGCAGGCAGCGGCGTCATGAACTGGACGCCAGTGACTGGGTGGTACTATGTGACCAGCAGTAAGCGGACGGCATCCTGGACGGGAGTAGAATACCTTTATCGCTTTTTGACCGGAAACCGGGGGCCAGGTCCATATGCCAAAGTGGTGGATGCTTCAGACGTTTTGCCCGGAGATCTGGTACAGTTGGGAACAGCTGACGGGCATTTCTATCACAGTCCAGTAGTTGTAGAAAACAGCGGCGCCGGAATTTTGGTAGCTGCACACAGTTTTGATGCATGGCGCAGGCCGCTGAATACTTACCTCTATGATCGGGCGAGGTTTCTGCACATCCTGGGGGTGCGAAAATAAAAGAGATCACGAAGATCCCCCTGTCTGAATACAATGAGGTATGTGGAAGACGGGGGGATTTTTGATGATGCGCATGAAGAATAAGCTTGTTAGCCTGCTATGTACTATATGTGTTCTGTGCAGTCTTATAGTTTGCTATAGGGTAACTGCTATGCAGCCGGAGGGGGAACAGTACCGCGGAATCGATATCAGTGAGTGGCAAGGTTCCATTGATTTTTCGGCCGCAAAGGCTTCCGGAATCGAGACCGTATATATTCGTAGTACAATTGGAGCGGATGGTGTCGACAGCCGGTTTGAACAAAACTATCAGCGGGCACGAGCGGCTGGGATCAAAACCGGGTTTTATCATTACCTGACTGCCCGGACACAGGAGCAGGCTCGCCAACAGGCACATTTCTTTGTCCAAACAGTCAGCGGAAAAGGGGCGGATATGCGCCTTGCCATGGATTTTGAGTCCTTTGGCAGCCTTGACAGGCAACAAATCAATGCGATTGCGCTGGCCTTTTTGACAACAGTGGAGGAACTCAGCGGCCATATACCGGCCGTTTATTCGGACGCCAATGACGCCCGGGAACTCTGGGATTCCTCCCTTGCCAGGTACCCACTCTGGGTGGCGCAGTGGGGAGTACAACAGCCCTCTGATAACCCAATTTGGAACGCCTGGATCGGATTCCAGTATTCTGATCAGGGAAATATTCCGGGAATTTCCGGCCGGGTTGATTTGGATCTGTTCACCAGCGGTGCGTTTTTGAGCGAAGAGGAATCCCTGCCCGAACAAGTTGAGCCGATGACCGTTTCTGTGCGCCGTGGGGATACCTTGTGGGGGATAGCTCAGCGGTATGACACCACGGTATCCCATCTCGCCGCCCTCAATGGAATTCGTAATCCGGATTTGATCTATCCCGGGCAGGTGCTCAAGCTTACGGGAACCCCGTCGTCGGGAGGAACGGAGAATGCAGGAAGAACGGTGACCGTGCGCCGTGGGGATACGCTGTGGGGGATAGCCCAGCGATATGGCACCACAGTATCCTATCTCACGGCCCTCAATGGGATTCGTAATCCGGATTTGATCTATCCCGGGCAGGTGCTCAAGCTCACAGGAACCCCGTCGTCGGGTGGAACGGAGAATATGGGAAGAACGGTGACCGTGCGCCGTGGGGATACGCTGTGGGGGATAGCCCAGCGAT
>ERZ1643246.2274-NODE-2274-length-18660-cov-28.221446_pt1 | contig 18660 bp, 11 predicted proteins | sample MGYA00579265_ERZ1643246 | MGnify/ENA primary metagenome ERZ1643246 (study PRJEB29033, sample SAMEA4952261) | chicken gut metagenome | biome: Broiler Chicken; feature: Gastrointestinal Tract; material: Caecum | place: Ireland | collected 2018 | study: Broiler...
AATGTGTTATGATATCGGATGTACCGATTGTGTATGCGGTTTTGAAGGTATATCAATATCTTCGAAAATGATCCGATGGAATGTCTGTGATGACAGGAAGTTGGGTTATTTGCAAATATAATTTTATCGTATTCCTCGATAGCTCAATGGCAGAGCATTCGGCTGTTAACCGAAGGGTTGTTGGTTCGAGCCCAACTCGGGGAGCTTTGAAAACCTGTAGACTGATGTTTACAGGTTTTTTTATGTATTTGAAGGATTTAACCTGAACCTGCAAAAAGAATATGGCTATCTGAAGCCTGTTTTCACAATGGGAAAATATTATCAGGAAGCCGGACGTGTTCTTATGCCTCTGGCAATCCAGGTTCATCACGCCGTATGTGATGGGTTTCATGTCTGCCGTTTTATAGACGAATTGCAGAAATTGATAAATCATTCGGATCAAATGCCAAAGATAAAATAGCGCAGTCGGCCGGGCGGGCCGGCCAACCGTTAGGGCCTGGGCGCAAGCTCGTTGATTTCACCACTGACGGTTGATATCCTCGCGCATCACTGCGAGATATCCGGGGTTGTGTAGTACTGTGCCTGTGCGCTCCACAGTTCATAATATTTTCCGCTTTTGTCTGCCAGCAGTTCCTCATGGCTTCCCTGCTGGACCACGCGGCCGTCGTGAAATACGGTGATAAGATCGCAGAATTTGCAGGAGGACAGCCGGTGGCTGATGTAAACGGATGTACGGTCGCCGGCGATCTCGTTAAACCTGCTGTAGATTTCCGCCTCGGCCACGGGATCCAGGGCGGCGGTGGGCTCATCCAGAATCATAAACGGCGCGTCCTTGTACAGTGCGCGGGCGATAGCGATCTTCTGTGCCTCTCCGCCGGATACGTCGACGCCGTCCTCGGCAAATTCTCTGTAAAGCATGGTATCCAGGCCGTCCGGCATTTTTGCGAGCCGGTCTCCGAATCCGGCGTCTGTCAGCGCCTGGCGGACACGGTCCGCATCGTATTTCGCAGAGCCTGCCACATTCGCGCCAAGCGGCTGGGACAGAAGCTGGAAGTCCTGGAAGACAACGGAAAAGAGTTCCATGTAGTCGTGATACCTGTACTTGCGGATATCGATACCGTTGAGCAGGATCTGTCCTTCCTGGGGATCATACAGTCGGCAGAGCAGTTTGATGAAGGTTGTCTTTCCGCTGCCGTTTTCACCGACCATAGCCATCCGGCTTCCGATCTGAAAACTGAGGGTTACATGGCGGAGCGCCCACCGGTCCGTGCCGGGATATCGGAAGGATACGTCGCGGAATTCCACCTGATACTGGCGGTCGGACCGTTTTTCCGTGGTCAGGCTGCCCTGATACATTTCATTGGGAATATCCAGAAACTCGTAGACGGTGCGCAGAAACGGAACGTTGCTTTTCAGCTTTCCGAGGGTTTCCAGAAGAAGCGAAAGATTCCGGGTCAGGGCTGTGACAGAGCTTACATACTGGGTGACGGATCCGACGCCGAATGCTCCGGCCCAGGCTTTCAGACAGACAAACACATAGATTATTCCGGTCAGCACAGCGCTGACACAGGAAGAGAGGGCAGCCCAGAATCCCATCGGTCCCCGGGCGTATACGGCAAAGGTTCCGTGGATGCCGAAAGGACTGAATCTGTCATAATGGCGGCAGATTGTCTGCTGATTGTACATCCGGCAATCCATCCCTCTGCGCTGTTCCATGCTGACGTAACCGAAAAACTGGAACAGACGGTTTCCAAAGCGGGCCTCTTCCGAAAGTCTGGTTGTGTATTTCTCTGCTTTGGTGCGGAAGGCGGGGCCCGCCCAGGTTGCAAGGAGGAGCACCGCTGCCAGAAGAAGCAGAAAGACCGGGTGGTTCAGGAAGGCCAGTGTGCCGGCCGTTTCGGGAACCGGGAGCGTAAACAATGTCACAGTCAGCGCGGCGGCGCCCAGAATTCCCATTGCGCTCTGAACCAGTTTTTCACAACCGTAGAAAACCTGCTTCAGTCCCCATGACATCCAGTTTTCGCTCTGGCGGATCTGTGCCAGGAGATCATGCGTCTCTGTTCTGTCAAGCTGGGAAAAATCCATAGACAGCAGTTTTTCCGTAAAAAGACGGTTTTCCTGGAACGGATATTTTGCGTAAAGTACTTCCCGCCAGCGATACAGTGCGCCGGTCAGAAAGGTCAGAAGCGCCGATATGCCCAGGGTAAGTGCGACCAGAGGCCAGAGAACACCGGCGCGGCGCTGGCCGGCCAGTTCGTTGATGATCTGTGCCGAGAAATAAACGGTTACATAGGGGCTGAGAGCACTGAAAGCCGCGTGAAGGGCGGGGACGGCGAAGGAAGCGGCGTAGCAGCAGCGCCGGACATCCTGAAACGCTCTCCAGTGAATGCGGAGAGTTTCCCGCAGTGTGATTTTACTCGATTCCTTCGTCATCAAAATCTCTCCCTTCCTGATAATAGCGTGCCTGCAGGTGAAACAGGCCGGCGTAGCAGCCGCCCCGGGCAAGCAGTTCTTCATGGGTTCCTTCCTCGGCGATGACGCCGTTTTTCAGAAAAAGAATCCGGTCACAGAACCGGGTGGATGCCAGTCGGTGCGAGATAAACACGGAAGACTTTCCTGCTGTCATCTCCTTGTACTTCATATAAATGTCATGTTCCGCGATGGGATCCAGAGCGGCTGTGGGCTCGTCCAGGACCAGAAACGCTCCGTCTTTGTAAAGCGCCCGCGCAAGCATAAGACGCTGGGTCTGCCCTCCGGAAAGCTGAATGCCGTCCAGATAAACATTCTTTCCCAGATGTGTCTCATATCCGTTGGGAAGCGCCTCTATCTGTTCGGTCAGGCCTGCCTTCCGGATACAGTCCTTTACACGGTCCATATCGATTTCGGACACTGCCTGCGCCACGGTCTGTGCCACCGTGATATCCAGTTCTGAGAATTCCTGGAAAACGGCGGAGAACAGGGAATAATAGTCTCTCCGGTTAAATTCCCGGATGTCTGTTCCGTTCAGCAGAATCCTCCCTTCGTCGGGATCGTAAAATCCACAGAGCAGCTTTACCAGCGTCGTCTTGCCGGCGCCGTTCAGCCCTACGATGGCAATGTTTTCTCCCGGATGTACCGTCAGATTCATATTCCGGATGATGTATTTTTCTGTGTTCGGATAGCGGAAAGACACATGTTCCAGCTTCAGTTCGTAAGTGTCCGCCGTTGGAAGCTGCCTGCCGCCTTCGAAGCGGAACGATTCCGGAAGATCCAGATATTCCCGGATAGTGGAAAGATCCAGACTTTCCCGGTGAAGGTCAGAGATGCCCTGCAGAATCCCGGTAACCCAGGCGGAGAATCCTGTGAAAGCGCTGAAATAAAGAAGAAACTCCGAAGCGGACAGACCGCCGTCCAGCGCGAGAAGGATCAGGTACACGTAAGCGATGCCGTTTCTCAGAACGCCCAGAAGAGCGTCGGCGACACAGGCCCAGACATATCTGCGTTCTCTGCGTGTGACAAACGCAGCGTACAGGTTCAGCGTCTTCTGATACAGGGAAGCCAGCCAGGGCGCAAGACCGAAAATGCGGATATCTTTTGCAAGCGCGATGGATTCGGACTTTTCCTGTACATAGAGAAGCTGCCGCTGATATTTTGCCTCTTCATCCCGGTGAAGATAGCCCCATTGATTCATATGGCTGCTCAGAAAAAAGCCGATGCAGGAGGTTGCAAGGACCGCTGCGATCAGAAAAAGATTCAGCCCGGACAGCAGGGTAAGATAGAGGACAAATCCGGAAACGTTCAGAAGCAGAAGCGTCAGGGTTTCCCAGATATGTTCGGCCGGCTTTGCGTTGCTGGAACAGGCGTCCATGGCTTTTTCCTTCAGTTTCTGTATCTCCGGGTCAATGATGTTGGGATAGGAGGTTGTGCAGGTTTTCTCCCGGATATCGCTGATGATCGCGGAGCGGACCTCAATCCTCCCGTACAGGGTATTTTCGGCCACATAGCCGAGCAGGCCGTTCAAAAGTACCAGCGCTGCGGTGAGAACACCGATAGTACTCAGAAGCTCGAACAGAGGTGCAGGGGTTTCGATTTTCGCAAGCACCACAGGCGGGAGATAGAGCTGCGTCAGACTGATGCCGACAGAAAGGCACTTGAGTACGTTATAGGGAGCCATATCACAAGTAAGTCGATTTTTGGTATATGCTTGAAAAAACTTGTCCGAGAAGGATTTGAGTATTGCGGGTTAATTCAATTCGGTGGCGGACCAAAGTTGGCATATGAATGGGATAAACAAAAGACGGTAAGCCGTTAAACAGAATCACCCCGTTGGTATAAAAGGAAAGGTGATAATAAATGTCTGCTTATATTCCAAGTGTTGTACAGGTAATACCATATGAAGATTATACGGTGGATGTAATGAAAGTGCCTGTATTGACATCGATCCATTTGTTCTTTATGAATTAAAAAGAAGTAAAGAAAGAATTGCTTAATATTAAAACCGCCCTTATTTATGAAACGCTATGAAGCACCGTATCATAAATAAGGGCGGTTTTGCATTTGAGTATGATATAGGGAACGGTAGCAAAATAATACAACTTTTAGTCGTAAAAATGATAGAAGCTTTTGAAAGGAGGTGCTAAAATATAAGAAAAGTCGAAAAATATGATACAGGAGGTTTGTGTATATGGCACAGTATTTTGCATCCACATCAGAAGCAGTCAGCCAGAGAGAGCAGGATCATATGAACCGGGTCCGGGCGCTGGCTGGAGAATGTATGGCGATTCTGAAAAATGACGGGACACTGCCGTTGAAAGAGACCGGAAACGTGGCTCTGTACGGAAGCGGCGCCCGCCGGACGGTAAAGGGAGGAACCGGTTCCGGAGACGTGAATTCCAGATATGTTGTGTCGATTGAGGATGGTCTCGAGGATGCGGGATTTCAGGTTAAGAGCAAAGAATGGCTGAGTCGTTATGATGAGATCCGTGCGGAAGCCCGGGCGGAGTACGACAGAAATCTGAAAAAGCAGTCGGAGGAGACGGGAATGCCGGAGTTCAGCATCCAGTTCAACTCCCCGTTTCAGGAGCCGGAGATTCCGGAAGTTTCCGAAAAAGCGGAGGATACAAACCTGGCCGTCTTTGTGATTGCGAGAAATTCCGGTGAAGGTGCGGACCGCTACTGCAGAAAGGGCGACTATCTCCTGACGGATCATGAGATTCAGGCGCTGACATTTCTCGGGGCAAATTATGAGAAGACGGTTGTAGTACTGAATGTAGGAAATGTCATCGATCTGTCGCAGCTGCTGGAGATTCCGGGAATCAACGCGGTTCTGCTGGCTGGACAGGCCGGAAATACGGGAGGATACGCGACTGCAGACGTACTGCTGGGAAAATCCTGGCCGTCGGGAAAACTGACGGATACCTGGGCAAAGAGTTATGAAGACTATGCCTCTTCACGGAATTTCAGCCACAACAACGGGGATCTCAACGATGAATATTATCAGGAAGGTATTTATGTAGGATATCGTTATTTTGATACGTTCAATGTGGAGCCGCTGTACTGCTTCGGCTACGGAAGCTCCTATACGGAATTCTCCATCGAAACACTGGATGTGACAACGGATGGCGGCAACGTTTCCGTCAGAGTGAAGGTGACAAATACGGGAAGCGAATATCCGGGAAAAGAAGTGGTGCAGGTTTACTATTCCGCGCCTGACGGACAGATCGAGAAGCCTTACCAGGAGCTGGCGGCTTTTGCCAAGACAAAGCTGCTTCTGCCGGGAGAATCCGAGGAACTGACAATTTCCTGGCCGATCCGTGAGATGGCGTCCTACAGCGAGAAGAGAGCTGCCTGGGTGCTGGAGGCAGGAAATTACTATATCCGCGTGGGCAGCAGTTCCAGGACAACACGGATTGAGGCGGCCCTCGAACTGACAAAGGAAGTTGTGACGGAACAGCTGAAAAATCTGTTCCGGGATGAAACTCCGCTGGAGGAACTCAGCAGACAGGGTGTGCAGCCGTACAGTTACCCGGAAGAAGAGGAGCAGAAAGCAGCGGCGAGAAAGCTGTCTGTGGACGGTTCCGCCATCGCCTGCAAAGAGGCGTTTTACTCTGACGGCACCGTGGAATTCCCGGCCTATAAGGGGAACGGGAAGCTGACGGCGGCAGACGTGAAGAGCGGTAAGGCGTCGCTGGAGGACCTGGTTTCACAGCTGACTGTCGAGGAGATGGCAGTGATCTGCAACGGCGCGGCGGAAGGCGGCATAGCGGAAAATGAGGAATCTGTGATCGGTTCCGCTTCCGCAGCGGTTCCCGGGGCGGCGGGAGATACGACTTCCCTTCTTCTGTACGACCGTCAGATCAGGAATATTATTCTTGCAGACGGCCCGGCAGGCCTGCGGCTGATTCCGCACTTCCAGGTGGCGGAAGATGGAACGATGATCCCGTGCGCCGCGGCAATGGGAGAAGGCGGCGAAGCATCTGCGGCCGCAGAGACAAAGGAGGGAACCACCGATTATTACCAGTACTGTACAGCGATCCCCATTGCAACGACGCTGGCTCAGTCCTGGGATATGGAGCTGATCGAGACGGTGGGAGAGATCGTCGGACGTGAGATGGAGGAATTCCACGTAACTCTGTGGCTGGCTCCGGGTATGAATATTCACAGAAATCCGCTGTGCGGAAGAAACTTTGAGTACTATTCGGAGGATCCGCTGCTCAGCGGTATGTGTGCGGCCGCAGACACGAAGGGCGTACAGTCTCATGCGGGACTCGGTACAACCATCAAACATTATGCGGCGAATAATCAGGAAGACAACCGGATGTTCACCAACGCGCATATCAGTGAGAGAGCACTTCGGGAGATTTATCTGAAAGGCTTTGAGATTGCAGTCCGGACTGCACAGCCGATGAGCATTATGACTTCCTATAATCTTCTGAACGGAACCCATACGGCGAATCACTATGAACTGCTGACCTCAGCGGCGCGGGATGAGTGGGGATTTGCAGGTGTGATCATGACGGACTGGGGAACGTCGGAGGATATGCGGAGCATCTTCGGCTTCGGTCAGCTGAAATACAGCTATTCTTCGCCGGACGGCTGCGTCAGAGCGGGAAACGATCTGCAGATGCCGGGCTGCCGGAAAAATACTGAAGCGCTGATTGAGGCGGTGAAAGACGGCCGGCTGACGGTCGGGGAACTGCAGGGCTGCACATACCGGATCCTGAACATCGTTCTTCAATCCAACGCATACGAGGACTGCCGTCCATACGCGGAGCAGTTTGGGGAGCTGCCGTGGATGATGAAAGTGGAGCGGTCATAACTACAGAATCCCATAACAGTTCAGCCGGGTCTGCACAGGAAATGTGCGGATCCGGCTGAATTTCTACTGCGCATCCCGCGCGAAGCAGAAATCTGTCGCTAAAGCGACCGCGCTCGGCGCGAGAGTTCCGCAAGCGGAACTCTTTGTTTTGCGGTCAGAACAGGAAATGCGCAGGCCTGTGTGAACTGCTTTGTACAGAGGAAATGCAGCGGCTTTTCTCATTGCAATTCCAGTTAAAATAGGATAGAATACTCAGGAAGAAGTGGCGGCGGAGGAAACCTCTCGCGGCCATAAATTATGCGCAGAAATCCGTCCAGAGGACGAAATCTGCCGGCTGCCGCGGCAGCGGCGATATGGTTCCGCCGGCGGAACGGCTGTAATTCAGAAGAGGAAAGGAAAGCAAAGATGGATATTTTACTGGTTATGTGTATCGGTGTTCTGATCGGAAACCGTTTTTTTCCGGAGAAATATAAGAAAATCAACGAGAAGCTTCAGGTTGTATGCACGATGCTGCTGATTTTCTGCATGGGAGTGACGTTGGGGAGCAGGGATCATTTCCTGCAGGAGCTGGGAACGCTTGGCTGGAGCAGCTTTCTGTTCTTTCTGTTTCCGGCGGGAGGCTCTCTGCTGCTGGTTTACGGATTGACGAGAAAATTCATGCCGTCGGAGAAAGAGAAAAAGAAGAAAGAACCGGTTTGACGGCGGACTACTATCATTACGGAAAGGATACGAAAAGATGGTTTTACTGGCGATTATTGCACTGGCGGCCGGGATTCTCTGCGGCCTGACAGATTTTGGAAGTACAGTCACGGATTTTCTCGTGGGAAACAGAGATCTTATTCTTTACCTGCTGATGTTCCTGGTGGGAATCAGCATCGGTATGCACCGGGGAATCGTGAAAAGAATCCGGGAATATAACATAAGAATTCTGATTATACCTGCGGGGATCGTTGTCGGTTCCATCGCAGGAGGGCTGGTCTGTGCGGCGCTGACCGGATTCCCGGTCAACGAAAGCGCTGCCATTGCCAGCGGGCTTGGGTGGTACAGCCTCGCGGGAATCACCATCGGGAATCTTGCAGGGGCACAGATGGGAAGCGTTGCGTTTCTCAGTAATCTGATGCGTGAAATTTTCTCGTTTTTCATGATTCCCTGGATCTCCAGGCATCTGAACTATTACAGCTGCATTGCCCCCGCCGGCGCGACCAGTGAGGATACGACGCTGCCGATGATGATGAAATATACCAACGAGGAGACCGTTGTCCTGTCTGTCATTAACGGAGTGATCTGTTCCGCCCTGGTTCCGGTCCTGATTTCTTTCTGCCTGTAACCCGGGAAAAAACGGTTGACAGCAAAGGCAAATGTACATACAATAATTGCATGCACAACTGTTGCAGCGACAACATTCCAAAAGATTCCAAGGAGGAACAATATGAGGGAATTTCTCACCTATCTGAAGCCCTACCGGAAGGAAACATTGCTTGCGATTTTCTGTATCGAGGCGGAGACGGTCTTTGAACTTCTGATCCCGATGGTTATGGCGGATATTATTGACGTAGGCGTAGCCAGCGGTGACAGGCGTTATATTCTGATGAAAGGCCTGCAGATGGTCGTGTACGCCCTGATCAGTCTGATTCTCGGGCACGGATGCGCCAGATACGCGGCAGCCTGCGGACAGGGACTCGGCGCGGAACTGCGGAAAGCCGAGTTCAGAAAGCTGCAGGAATTTTCTTTTGCCAACACGGATCATTTCAGCAGCGCGTCTCTTGTCACACGGCTGACCGGCGACGTGAATATGATTCAGAATTCCGTCTCCACCGGCATGCGGCCGGGATTCCGCGCGCCGGTTATGATGCTGACTTCTCTGGCGGTCTCCTTTTATCTGAACCGCACGCTGGCGATTGTCTTTTTTGTTGCGGTTCCCATTCTGGGAATCCTGCTGTTTCTGATCGTTTCCCGGGTGCGGCCGATGTATGCGGTAATGCAGGGAGCGGTGGACAAGGTCAACCGGATCATACAGGAAAACCTGACGGCAGTCCGTGTGGTAAAGGCTTATGTGCGGGGAAACCATGAGATCGAAAAATTTGAGGGTGTAAACCAGAACCTGAAAAATAATTCTGAGCGGGCCTTCCGCACGGCGGTTCTGAACATGCCGGCGATGCAGTTTGTCATGTACGGGACCATTCTTGCGATCCTCTGGTTCGGAGGAAACATGGCGATGGCGGGAGAGATGGAGGTCGGAGAACTGACCGGATTCCTGAGCTACGTGCTGCAGGTGCTGAATTCTCTGATGATGCTGTCCAATGTATTTCTGATGCTGACAAGAGGTCTGGCTTCCTGGCGGAGGATCCGGGAGGTACTGGACGAAGAGATTGATATCACGGAGGAGCAGGCGAAGGAGATTGAAGTTCAGAAAGGCGAGATTGAATTCCGGGACGTGTCCTTCAAATACCAGAAGAACGCCGCGGAGAACGTGCTGGAACATATCAGCTTTCATATTCTTCCTGGTCAGACCTTCGGAATCATCGGCCAGACCGGTTCGGCAAAGAGTACCCTGGTACAGCTGATTCCCCGTCTCTACGATGTGACGGAAGGCCAGGTGCTGGTGGACGGCCATCCGGTGCAGGAATATCCGCTGAAGGGCCTGAGAGATTCCATTGCGATGGTACTTCAGAAAAACACATTGTTTTCGGGAACAGTGGAAGAGAATCTCCGGTGGGGCAAGGAGGACGCCACCCGGGAGGAGATCGATACTGCCTGCCGGATCGCCTGCGTGGATGAATTTATCGACCGCCTGGAAAACGGATACCAGACGGAAATGGGCCAGGGCGGCGTCAATGTTTCCGGAGGACAGAAACAGCGTCTCTGCATCGCCCGCGCAATTCTGAAACGCCCGAAGGTACTGATCCTCGACGATTCCACCAGCGCGGTGGACACGGCCACCGAGGCGAAGATCCGCGAAGGGCTGGAGAAAGAACTGCCCGGCATGACAAAAATCATCATCGCCCAGCGGGTTTCTTCCGTTGCCCATGCGGATCAGATCCTGATTCTGGACGACGGAAAACTGAATGATATCGGAACCCATCAGGAACTCCTGGAGAGAAATCAGATTTACCAGGATATCTATTATTCTCAGCAGGAAGGAGCGAATCTGTAATGGCAAGGACAACCAGTTATAAACGGCCGAAAAACACGAAAAAGACGCTGCTTCAGATGTTCAGCTATCTGGGCAGACATAAGAAGAGCATGGCTGCGATCGCTGTTCTTGTGGCGATAAGCGCTCTGGCCAATATTTACGGAACGTATCTGCTGAAACCGGTGATCAATACCTATGTGCTGCAGAAGGATATTCCGGGGCTGATCCGGATGATACTCTTTATGGGCGTCATGTACGGGATCGGCGCGCTGGCATGTTTCGGATATAATCAGCTGATGGTCCGCACCTCCCAGACAGTCGTAAAGGAAATCCGCGCTGACCTGTTTTCTCATGTGCAGACGCTGCCGCTGAAATACTTTGACGCTCACACCCACGGAGAACTGATGAGCCGCTTTACCAACGATGTGGATACGATCTCCGAGGCGCTGAACAACAGCTTTGCGATGCTGATTCAGAGCTTTATCACCGTATCCGGAACGATTATCATGCTGCTTGTGCTGGACGCCAGACTGTCGGTGATCGTCTTCCTCTTTCTGTTTCTGATGGTTCTTTATATCCGGCATAACGGAAAGCTCAGCAAAAAATACTTCTCCGAGCAGCAGGCCTACCTGGGAAGCATCAACGGGTTTGTGGAGGAGATGGTGGCAGGGCAGAAGGTGGAGAAAGTGTTCAACCATGAAGCCCAGGACTTCGAAGAGTTCTGCAGACGCAATGAGGCCCTGCGGACGGCATCCACAAAGGCGCTGACCTATTCGGGCATGACCGTGCCCACCGTGGTGGCGCTGTCCTACGTCAACTATGCGGTTTCCGCCTGCGTCGGCGGACTGTTCGCCCTGTCGGGGCTGACGGATCTGGGAACCCTGGCGTCGTATCTTGTCTACGTGAGACAGAGCGCCATGCCGATGAACCAGTTTACCCAGCAGATCAATTTCCTTCTGGTGGCGCTGGCCAGTGCGGAGAGAATTTTTGAGATGATGGACGAGGAGCCGGAGGTGGACGACGGCACCGTGACTCTGTGCAATGTCCGGAGAAAGGAAGACGGAAGCCTGGAGGAGTGCGACGAGTACTGCGGCGCCTTCGCCTGGAAGGTTCCTCATCTGCCGGCGTCGTCCCCGGATTCTCAGGAAGCCGGCCGGATCCCCGCCCGGTGGGAGCTGAGGGAAGCAAAAGGAATCACATATACGCTTGTGCCGCTGAAAGGCGACGTCCGGTTCTATGACGTGGTCTTCGGCTATGTGCCGGAAAAGACGATTCTGAACGGAATCAGCCTTTACGCGAAGCCGGGACAGAAAATCGCATTTGTAGGATCCACGGGAGCAGGAAAGACGACGATCATCAACCTGATCAATCGCTTTTACGAAATCAGCGGAGGCACGATCCTCTATGACGGCATCAATATCCGCGACATGAAAAAGGACGATCTCAGGCGCTCGCTTTCCATGGTAATTCAGGATACCCACTTGTTTACCGGGACGATTTCTGATAATATTCGTTATGGAAGGCTTTCCGCATCCGAGGAAGACGTACGCGAGGCGGCCAGAATCGCCAATGCGGATTCTTTTATCCGGAGACTTCCGAACGGATATGATACCATGCTGGAAGGCGACGGGGCGAACCTGTCTCAGGGACAGAGACAGCTTCTGGCGATCGCCCGGGCGGCGATTTCCCGGCCTCCGGTGCTGATTCTGGACGAGGCAACCAGTTCCATCGACACGAGAACGGAGAAGCTGATTGAAAAAGGAATGGATGCGCTGATGGAGGGGCGGACGGTATTTGTCATTGCCCACCGTCTGTCCACGGTACGAAATTCAAAAGCCATCATGGTACTGGAAAAAGGAACGATCATTGAACGGGGCAGCCATGAAGAGCTGCTGGAACAGAAAGGGCGGTATTACCAGCTGTATACAGGACAGTTTGAGCTGGATTGAGACAGTATATTCTGGAAACATCGGAATCCGGAAGGAGGAGATCGGATGGAAAAAAGAGAGATCAGAGAGGGACTGCTTCGGGCAGAGAGGGCCAGAAAACAGCTGATCCGGCCGAAGCTTCAGGAGCTGGGGCTGACGCCGGGGCAGGGACAGGTGGGAATCCTGAACCGGCTGCTGCAGCGGCCGAATATCTCCCAGAGAGAACTGGCAGACCTGTGCCATCTTGATGTGACCACGATGTCCCGCTCTCTGGACCGCCTGGAAGAAGAAGGATATCTGCGCCGGGAAAAAAATCCCGACTGCCGCCGCTCTTATCAGGTCTGTCTGACGCCGGCAGGAGAAAAAAAGGCGCAGGAAGTACGGGCGGTACTCGGGCAGATGGACGAAATCATATGCGAGGGGATTTCCGCGCAGGAGCACGAAGAGTTTCTGCGGATCCTTCGCAAGATCTGCGACAATATGGAGCGTGAGGAGAAATCCTGAAATATCAGATCAATAAGGGAGACAAAATCATGCAGTATGAGATTCTGGTTCTTGACCTGGACGGAACCCTGACCAATCAGAAAAAGGAAATTACACCGCACACAAAAGAAGTTCTGAAAGCTTATCAGGAGGCAGGCGGAAGGATCGTGCTTGCATCCGGCCGGCCCACCTATGGCGTGGCGCCGCTGGCGGAGGAACTGGAGCTGAAGAAATATCATGGATATATGCTGTCGTTCAACGGCGCGCTGATCACGGACTGTGGGACCGGAGAACTGATTTTCCAGCAGTGGCTGCCTGAAGGCGTGCCGCAGCAGATGGCCGGTCTGGCGGAGACCTATCACACGGCTCTTCTGACCTATCAGGGAGACGAGATTCTGACAGAGACGCCGGATAATCCCTACGTTCTGAAAGAAGTGATCTGTACGAAGATGAAGGTAAGAAAACTCCAGGATTTCCGGAAAGAGGTCACGTTCCCGGTGGTAAAATGCATGCTGATGGACAACGGAGTCTATCTGGCGGATGTCGAAGAGAAGGTGCGGGAATATTTTCACGGGGAGCTGAGCGTACTGCGCTCGGAGCCGTATTTCCTGGAAGTAATGTCCGGAGGGATCGACAAGGCAAGCTCTCTGGAACGTTTGCTGGAGATTCTCGGGAAAGACAGAAGCAGTATGATGGCGTTCGGCGACGGGTTCAACGACCGCTCCATGCTGGAGTTCGCCGGACTTGGCGTGGCTATGCAGAACGGTCAGCCCGCGATCAAGGCGGTGGCGGATCTTATCGCTCCGTCCAACGAGGACGACGGCGTCGCCTACGTGGTGGAAAGTCTGATGCTCGGGAAGAAGCCGGAAGAACTCAGGGGATTTTATTAAAAAATGCTTGCACAGAAATAAAGGATATGGTAAAATAAATTTTGTCGTTGAGACATGCCCAGATAGCTCAGTTGGTAGAGCAGAGGACTGAAAATCCTCGTGTCGCTGGTTCGATTCCGGCTCTGGGCATTAAATGTAGTCTTGGAATCCCTTGGAAACACAGAATACAAGGGTTCTGAGGCTTTTTTTATATAACAGGAAATTCATTTCCTGTTATATAAAAACGCTCTGCGGGATGCGCACTCGCGCGAAGCAGAAGTCTGTCGCTAAAGCGACCGCGCTCGGCGCGAGAGTTCCGCGAGCGGAACTGCTACGGTATGAAAACACAGTTGCCGGACAAGGTGGAAAAACAGAGTATGGACAGAAAACAGAAAGAACAGAAAAAAGGAATCGCAGGACTTCCATGGAACCGCAGCAAAAGGATAAAACAGGATTCCCGGCGGACATATGTGAAAAAAGCAGACAGAAAGCGCAGATATCTGTTTCTTGGATGCGGCATGGCGCTGCTCAGCGTGATGCTTGCAGCCGCGCTGTTTTTTTTCTTCGGGATCGTGGACAGAACAATTGAGGAACAGTCCAAAGAGATTCTGACCGGTACGGCGTCAAGAAATGCCAGAATGCTGGAATACGAGATCGGCAATAAGAGGATTCTCCTGGAACGGGTGGCGGAGCGATGCGGAGATCTTTTCCGTGACGACAGCCGGCAGGTTCTCAGTGAACTGGAGCCGCTGATTGAACTGTATGAATTTTATGATTTGGGAATTATCCTGGAGGACGGGACGTTTTTCAGTGTCGGCGGAAAAACCGGCGATTTTTCCGGCTATGACTTTTTTCAGCGCACAATGCAGGGAGATACGGTGCTCAGCTCCACAATGACTGCAGATGCGGACGAGACCCGGGTCAATCTCTACTGTACGCCGATGACTTCCGACGGAACGCCCATCGGTGCGATTTACGCGGCGTATGAGACTGAGAAATTCAACAGCCTGTTCGCAACGCCGTTCAGCGGAAACAGCTATTCCTATGTGGCGGATTCTTCCGGACAGGTTATGATCGCGAAAAACGGAAATTACGGGAATCTTCTGGAAGGCCTTGTACAGGAAGGAGAACAGAACCGGGAAGAGCAGGAGAAAATGCGCCGTGATATGGAGGAAGGGCGGGAAGGAAGCATTTCCTTTGATTCCGACGAGATGAAATATGCCTATTACCGCCCGCTGGAGATCAACGACTGGTATGTTGTGACCATTGTGCCGGTGCGGGCCGTCATGGAGCGGTATGATCCGATTATCAACAGCACGACGGTGCTGTGTCTCTTTGTCGTGCTGGTATTCTGCCTGGGCGCATGGCTGATTGTGAATCAGCAGAGGAGGCAGAACAGGGAACTGGAGCAACTGGCTTACGTGGATCCTCTGACAGGTGGAAAAAATAATATCCGATTCCTTCTGGACGCCGCCGATGTGCTGGAGGGACAGAGGGAAGGACAGGCGGCTGTGCTCGCTGTGGATATCAACCGTTTTAAAATGATCAACGAAATGCTGGGAGTGGAGGCCGGAAACAGGGCGATCTGCGGACTGGAAAAGACGCTGCTGGAGAACAGCAGAGCCGGGGAGGTTGTCGGACACCGGATTGCCGATTGCTTCCTGGCACTGTGGCTGTACCAGGACCGGGAAACACTGGTCAGACGTCTGGAACATCTGTGTGAAGATCTGGAAGCATTATCCGGAAATCTGGGACAGATTCATTTTCAGGCGTCTGTGGGCGTGCATGAAATCTGCCGGAAAGAGAAAGCGCCCGTCGATACGGCGGATGTGGAACAGTTCTGCGGAAGCGCCATGCTTGCAGCGCAGACGCTGAAAAGCGGTCATACGACAGGGTTCTGCTTCAGCAGCGAGGAAATGAGAGACCGCCAGCTGAGAAACAAGATTTATGAGGACGAGATGTACCCGGCGCTGAAGCGGAATGAGTTTGTTCCGTGGTTTCAGCCGAAAGCAGATCTGAAGACAGGAAAAATCTGCGGGGCGGAGGCGCTGGTCCGCTGGCAGAAACAGGATGGAACCCTGCTTCTGCCGGGACAGTTTGTTCCGGTCTTCGAGGCCAACGGATTTATTGAGAAGGTAGACCAGGCGGTGATGGACAGTGTCTGTCAGCATCTGGTACAGTGGAAGGCAAAAAATCTTGCGACGGTTCCGATCTCCGTCAATCTTTCCAGAACTTATCTGTATTCCGAGCACTTCGCCCGGGAATGCAGGGAATATCTGCAGACAAAGCACCTGACCACCCGGGAACTCCAGTTTGAAGTGACAGAGACTTACGCGGCCAGAGATATGGAACAGCTGAAAAAAGCGATTCATGCGCTGCATACCGAAGGATTTACGGTACTGCTGGACGATTTTGGAACCGGCTATTCCTCCCTGCTGTCCCTCCAGGAGCTGGAATTTGATATCCTGAAGCTGGACTGCGAATTTGTCTGGGGAATCGGTGAAGAGAGAACAGAAAAAATCCTCGAAGCGACCATTGAGCTTGCAAAATCTCTTCATATGAAAATGATCGCAGAAGGAGTGGAAACGGAAGCCCAGCATCAGTATCTGAAAGCACACGGAGTTTCCGCCGGCCAGGGGTATTACTATTACCGGCCGATGCCGGCGGAGGAATTTGAGAAGCTTCTGCGGGCGCAGGGGGAGAAAAAAGAGTCAACGTAACTGTCTGGGGACCTTTGTAATTCATATGGTCTGCGCAGTAAATTGTAACCAAAACTGTATATAACAGGAAAAGCCGTCAGGAACGGAAGGATATACTTCTGGTTCCTGGCGGCTTTTTTGTATTTTATACAGTCTGTACAGAAAATGTTCGGATCTGAACGGTCGGATGCCGCGGATCACAGGAGATTCGGCAGCGATGTGGACGGCAGATTGGACAGATAAAAAAGTTAATAAATTTTGTCATAAAAATGACGAACATTTCAGTTTCTTACCGAAAAGCGCATTATTTATAAATTTTTATTGATTTTTGCGGGTCTAAAGTATAATATAGAGTGTATCAAGGAAGACCATGTTTGCCGATGGAAGAAAGAAAATGAAGGGGAAAGACACAGATGTATCGAAGATCCAGTCAGGGATGGTTAAAACACTTTGATTTTATTATCATTGATTTATTTTGCGTACAGCTGACATTTTTCGTGACAGCATTTTTACGGCACGGGGGATTGCCTTACTACGACAGGGTTTATACCTACACGGCGGTATGGCTGTTTCTTGTGGATATTCTGATCAGCATCCTGTTTTCCTCGTATGCCGGCGTGCTGAAGCGGGGATATCTGCAGGAACTGAAAGCAACCGTTCTGCATACTTCTGAAGTCGCGCTGGGAGTACTTGTGATCCTTTATCTTCTGCAGGACGCGGGATATCTTTCGAGAATGGTGTTTGTGAGCTTCTGGATTCTCTACACGGCTGTGAGTTATCTCTGCAGAATTCAGTGGAAGCGATACGTTCAGAAACATCTCAGCGAAAAGGGAATCCGCTCCTTTGTGATCGTGACATCCTCCGATCTGGCAGAACAGGTGGTAAAGAGGATCAAAGGAAATAATTATTACGGACTGAAGCTGACAGGAGTCATTCTGATGGACCAGAGCATGACAGGATGGTCTTATGAAGGGGTTCCGGTTGTGGCGGACGCGGAAACTGCAGAGGAATATCTCTGCCGTGAATGGGTGGACGAAGTATTTTTCAATCTGCCCGAAGAGATCGAATTTCCTACGGAGCTGATTAACCTCTGTGAAGAGATGGGGCTTACCGTTCATCTGAGAATGGCCAAAATAGAAGATTTCCAGAACACCAACCGGTTTGTACAGAAGCTGGCCGGCTATATGGTCATCACAAGCTCTGTCAACGTCCTGTCCGGCGGCCAGGTGATTCTGAAACGCCTGATGGATATCGCCGGAGGAGTGGCCGGATGTATCCTGACAGGAATCCTTTTCCTGTTTGTGGCGCCGGCGATCTATCTGAAATCTCCGGGACCGATTTTCTTCTCCCAGTGGAGAATCGGAAAGAACGGCAGAAAATTCAAAATATACAAATTCCGAAGCATGTATATGGATGCGGAGGAACAGAAAAAGAAGCTGATGGAGCAGAACAAAATAAAAGACGGCATGATGTTTAAAATGGACGATGACCCGAGAATTATCAAAGGAATCGGCCATTTTATCAGAAAGACGTCTATTGACGAATTCCCCCAGTTCCTGAACGTCCTTAAAGGAGATATGAGCATGGTAGGCACACGGCCGCCGACTCTGGACGAGTGGGAAAAGTATTCTCCCCGGCATCGGATCCGCATGGCGACAAAGCCGGGCCTGACCGGCATGTGGCAGGTGAGCGGCCGGAGCAATATCACCGATTTCGATGAGGTTGTCCGGCTGGATGAGAAGTATATCCGCGAGTGGAGTTTCGGGCTTGACATTCGGATTATTTTCAAGACGATTGGGAATATGATTTCGGGGGATGGGGCGGAATGAGTGGGGAATGACTGGGCTAAATACCAAAACGCCATATAAAGACATATTTGTACATACTAAACACCTGTTTTATGAACTTTTAGGAGGTTCTGGATAGTCTTTCCAAAGTTTCGCTTTATAATGCCGGAATTTATACGGGAAATGTTCATTTTTGATGGAAAATGACTGGGCTAAATACCAAAACGCCATATAAAGACATATTTGTACAAACGGCATACCTGTTTTGTGAATTTTAGGAGACTTTGGATAGTGTTTCCAAAGTTACGCTTTATAATGCTGGAATTGATACTGGAAATGTTCAGTTTTAACGAAAAATGTTTGCCCTAAAGCTAAAAATGGCGTTTTAACGCCTATTATTTACATTTCATACTCTAAAAATAGCTGTAAAACAGCTATTTAGATAGAAAAATGAAAAAAACAGA
>ERZ1643246.2282-NODE-2282-length-18600-cov-11.919871_pt1 | contig 18600 bp, 26 predicted proteins | sample MGYA00579265_ERZ1643246 | MGnify/ENA primary metagenome ERZ1643246 (study PRJEB29033, sample SAMEA4952261) | chicken gut metagenome | biome: Broiler Chicken; feature: Gastrointestinal Tract; material: Caecum | place: Ireland | collected 2018 | study: Broiler...
CCGCAATGGTCAGCCCATCGTTTCCCGTGGGACGGATGGCCGTATAGATTTCCGTGATATCGGACGTCTTCCAGATGCCGTCCACGTCTTTGCCATACCGCAATATCTGATCTGTCCGGTTCGTGCCAATGCCCTGCACTGTGTCGCTGTGTTCCTGGTATACATTCATGACGATGCCGGCCAGCGAGTAGTTCTGGTTTAATTGCGCCACAAATTCGATTTCCGCATCAAACACCGTAGCCAGCGAATACAGCCTGGCCAACATGGACTCTGTGCCCGTCCATTCATAGGTAATAGACTTGTCTGATACCTCATTATTCCCCAGCGTTATGATGTGCTCCGGGTCAAAGACCGCAAGGTATTCCTCAAAGCTCATTGCCTCTGTGGCGGCATAGGCTTCCTTCTGCTCATTCAGTAATTCAAAAAGCAGCCCATAAGCCTCCACGCTGACGGTGTATTCGTCTTTCTCGACATGCATGATATTGAGATAATAGGATTTCTGGCGGTAGTCAAACGCCAGCTTATTTCCTTCTACTAAATACTGAGAGTCCGCATGGTCCGCCGATGCCGAAAAAGCATAGGTGTATGCAGACCCTTTCAGGTATTCGTGGAGGGTATCATCATAATAATGCAGGGCTTTCGGCAGCTTGTTGTCCAGAAATGTCAGGATATTGTCGTATGCGTCAAGCACTGCGATTCTCACGTTTTCGATTGTCACAGATATGCCTCCCTTATGATTGCCGTTGCGCTCGGCGGCGGGTTGGAAAATGACGAGTAATAAAACTCAATCACTGTGTGCCCCGGAGGGACCGTAAAATACACAGAGCCTCTTACTTCATCTCCCTGCGCCGGTATTCCATCCACCGTCACCCTGCCGGCCTCTCCGTCCACCTCAATGACGCTCCCGGCTGGATACCGGTTCGGAATGTCGATGGTGTACTGGACGTTGTTTTTCTGGAAAAACAGGTATTTGAAATACAGCCGTGTAATCAGCTGGTTCCCGCTCCCGTACTGCCCCAGGAAAATGGTCACAGAATGCGCTTCGGCGTTGGCCGCCTCTGGCACCCTGTAGCTGTATTTCCCGGCAAAATAAAACTCAAATACTTCGCCGGTTTTCTGAATGTACAACTGTCCGCCGTCCTTTGTTGTCGGCCCCTGGTTGGATGGTTCAAACTGTACCCGGCCCACTTCTTTTCCCTGCACCTGGAACACCGCATAGGCCGTGTTGGAATTGGTGGCGGCTTTCAGTAGATGGATGGATGCCAGATGGTTGCCGGATGTGTCTCCTATGACAAATTCAGCCAGGCCGGTCTGCTGTACCAGCCCAGTCTCAAACCATACTTTGGTCTGGCAATAAAAATTCTGGGCCTCGTTGCTCCCGGATGAGTCGTTTGGTAATACCTGATATTTGGATGCCCCGTGCCAGGTGGTCCCGGTTCCAGGGTTACTCAAGGATAGCCATTGCTCGCCGTCCTCGGTCATATACCCCCATGTGCCATTTTTCGGGAAATCCTCTGTTAAGATTCCCTGGCCGTTTGTCATGGCGTTAAACTGCGTAGGATTCTGATACCGGAATAGCTCTTCGGACATCTCCTCCGTGGTCTGGTCCACTTCCTGGATATTTCCCAGCTGTAAGACTCCGTATTGGCTCACAATTCCGACAAACCCGTTTTCATGGTTATTGGTGATCTCGTAGGAGACGGGTACATCGTCCACGCCGGCATTATATACATCAGCCGTCAGGATTCCGTTTTGTATCGTAGCCGGGAAGGATTTCTCCTCCCTTGCATGGGCCAGCCCATCAGGGACATACCACTCAATAGTGCCAGTGCCGGTTTTAAGGACCTGCTCAAAATCCAAAGTCCCGTTGGGGATTGCCAGATAATACCGGTCTGGCTGGCTTTGGAAAATCAAACGCTTTGGCTCGCTGACGTTCAAAATCCGCTCCAAAGCGTCATATTTTTCGGAAAGCCCATGTATCATAAAAAACGGCATCTGGATTGTCTTTGCGGAAAACTTCTGAAATTGAAATTCCGCGCCGTTCTGGATGCCGTCAAAAGATTGTACAGACGGGGACCAGTCCGCCCCCAAATAGGGGGTGAAACTCTGATCAACGTCGATATAATTACTCAATTCCTGCCCGTCAAAAGTAACGGAATATTTTTCACCCATTATTTCACCCCGTTTACCATGTTCTGGATTTTCACTGCTTTCTGCTGCGCCGGCGTAATGTACTGTGCGGTGGCTGCCCCAAAGGTACGCCCATCCACTTCAAGAACCGTGTATACCGGGCGTTTTGCAAGGTCTTTAAGTGCACTTGCCAGCGCTCCGACAAAGTATCCCGGATTATAGCTATCCGCTGCTGTGGTATTGGCCCTTGCAGCCTCTTTTGCATATTTTACTGATATGTCATGTGGGATCACCTGCGCTCCGTTCGGGAGATATGTCAGCTCACCTCTTCCGGCCTCGTTCATCATAGCGAAACCGCCCTGCCAGTCGTCAGTACCATGCAGCAATTTGGGGATCTCCGGTATATTGACACCGGGGATCAGATTGATTACCCAGATAGCTCCGTTGATCGCGGAGATTACCACATTGATTGCGCCTTTGATGCCGTCGATCAGGCTGTTAAAAGCAGATGCGATCCCGTCAAAGATTCCGCCCACAAAGGCGGTCAATCCGTTCCATGCGCCCTCTACAGCACTGATAAATCCGGTAAATACGTCCTGGATCCCGCCGATGATCGTCTCCACAACATTCTTTGCGGCCTCAAACGCCGATTGGAAAAACCCAGCTATTTTGCTCACTACATTTGACACAGTATCAATAGCGTTACTGATAAAGTCCACCACAGATCCGATAACATTGCTGACTGTGTTGTAGACCGTGGAAAACACGGAGGCAACAACCCCGATAATGGTTCGGATCACGCTGATAATTGTACTTATCGCAGTACCAACAAAATTGACGATATTTTGTATAATCGGGATCAAAGCCTGGATTGCCGCGGCAATGCCGTTGATAATCGTTATAATTACCGGGAGCAGCGCATTGACAATCGGCCCCAGTGCGTTGGCAATAGCCGTGATAATTGGAGCCAGTGCCGATACAAGTTGAGAGATAAGCGGAGCAAGAGCGGTAAGCACTTGCCCGATCGCCTCAACGATCGCAGATATCGCCGGTGCCAGTGCTTCTATAAGCTGTGATATGACCGGTGCAAGGGCCGCCACTACTTGAGCAATCAGCTCTGCAATCTGAGCGATTACCGGGGCAAGGGCCTGCAGCACTGTCATAACTGTATCAGCAAGGACGCTTCCGATCTGTTTAAAAGCGTCTAAAATGGTTGGGAGAATAGGAGCAAGTGAATTACCGATTGATTGTACAACCCCCATAATGCTTTCCCTGAATTCGCTGTTTGTCGCCATGAGTGTTCCAATGGCTACGGCCAGCCCACCAATTACCCCAACTACAATCTTTGCGGGGCCGGAAAGCGCTGAAAATGCACTCGATATTTTGCTGATTCCTTTCGTGACGCTTCCAGCCGTTGACGTTATTTTTCCAAGGATTGTAAGCACCGGACCCGATGCCGCCACAATACCGGCAAACATTGTCGGGCTGATACCCAGGCTCTTAAGTACGGCGCTGAATCGCTCAAAGCCTCCGATTACCGTGTCGAGAACCGGTGACATTTCCCGGATCGCATCCACAACGCCCTGAAATCCGCCGCTCTCAAAAGCTGTGTTGATTTTTTCCAGAGCCTCATTGATTTTGGGGACTATGTCATTTGCAAGTTTTTCAAATACTCCTGTGGTCAGATTCCCCAACAGGCTTTGCGCATTATCCTTTAAGGTAGATAGCTGCCCGCTTAAGGTCTGGCTCTGTTTATCCATAGACTGGAAATACTTTCCGCCCTCAGATGTGGATCTCACCATGGCCGCAGTGATCTCATCCACGGAGATTGTGCCGGCGCTGATACGGTCATACAGGCTTGCCATAGATTCTCCGGTGGACTCCGTGATCTCCTGCAGCGGGTTAAACCCAGCCTCGATCATCTGCTTAATATCTTCCAGCTGGACCTTGCCTGCGGAAGACATCTGCCCGTAGGCTGTTGCGATCCTCTGCATCTTTTCCGCAGATCCCTGGGAGATATCACCTAGCATCTGCATTTTTTCAAGAGCATCGTCCGCCGTAAACCCGTAATTCATAAGCAGCTGTGTGGTCTCGGCCAGATCCGGCATCTCAAAAGGAGTTGACGCGGCGATATCTTTTAGCTTATCTACGGTTTCGGCAGCCTTTTCGGCTGATCCAGTCATAACCTCAAAAGAGGTTGCGTACTGCTCCATAGTGGCGTTGTACTTGATTCCAACGACACCCACACCGGCAATGGCTGACTCCACAAGCGTTATTTTTTTGCCTGCGTCGCTCATGGCCTTTCCGACACTGTCAAGCGTTTTTGATACGGTTGACATTTTTTTCTCAAAGCTGCTTACCGCTTTTTCTGCTGTAGATACCGCTTTCTGCAGTCCCGACGAGTCACCGGTAATCTGGGCGGACAGTGTATAATTAGCCACGCTTTCTCCTTTCCGGGCGTTTCATGCCGTTTTTCTGATAGATCAGATCAACCCATGATTTACCCTCTTTTTGCTCTATTTCTTCTGCGATTTTGAGATTTTCCTTTACTATTTCTTCGTCTGCCGTATGCGTGCGCTGCTTTCTCCAAAGCTTAAGCGCTCTTTTTCGCTTTCCTCGCTCGACGTTATAGGTAGCTGTAAATACCGCGTTGTAGATCATGGTCGTTGCCGTCACCAGGCGATTTTCATAAGCTTTCAACAAAAACCGCTTTTCTTTCTCAGTCAACGCCTCATACTCAGCTTTGGAATACCCAAAATTAGCCGCAAAAAAGGCAAAGTCTATCTCGTATTGATAAGGCTTTGCCATGCGGTCATATTCGGGGTCTGGTTCCCCGTTCAGGTATTCGAAATCGATCAGTCGGCTCGGAAGAAAAAAGGGCAGTCCCTCTCAAGATTCTCAAGGACCAGGGTAACGGTATTGGCATATCCGTTTTCGGTGAGATACTGCTCAAAGCACTCACGGGCGGCCTTCGGGGGAACATATACGTCAGACCCGGACTCTTTCAGCCCATAGGAAAAGCAATTTTCCAGCATGGACAGGCTCAACATGCCTTTGGAATTTGCCAGCGCTGACATAACCGGAGATCCGGCAGCTGATTCGATCAGTTTGACTCTCCCGATGCCGTATTTAAGTTCATAGCTTTTTTCGCTGATCTGAAACATTAAGCACCTCCAACAATGATAGTAGCGGTTCCGGCTTTAAGAGCTTTATTGTCCGCATCCGTCTCAATAATCATGATCTGCTGACCGCCGGTGACTCCGCTGATTGCCGCAGATCCATTCCAGGTAGATCCGCTGATGGTCTCACCATATGCCGGGTAAGACAGCGGGGCCGTTCCGGTCTTATAGTAGTATTTGTCAGAGCTTTCCATTACCGGATTGACATATACATTGGTGGACGTAGAGTTGCTTCCAGCAACGGATACTACTGTCAGCGGTTCAAGGGCTGCAACTCCTTCCGGCATAGTATCAGGAGATACCGGGTTTGCGGTCAAATCCACCAGCGCACCCATGCCGGTCAGCGTTACGGAATATGTCATGCTATCATCATACGGCGCTTCAATGGGATAATCCGTAATGCAGGCAAGGCCGCCAAACATTCCGACTTTTCTTTTCCCGTCGACCACTTTGATGCAGACCGGATCACCGTTTTCAAACGCCTGGGACAGTACGCTGTGAGACTCATCGTTCAGTACATAAAGGCCGTCATTGTCAATCGACCACTCTTTCATGCCGGGGATGTAGGACTTCCACCCTCCGGTGGTGTCTTTGCTCGTCACCTCGATGCTGTCACTGGACCGGTTAATGGTAAGACCCTGCTGGCCGCTGATCGCCATAAGGTTGGCTCCGGTCGAATCAAATACGCAGAGCAAAATATCTTTGCCTGCTACTGCTTTAGCTGCAGTAGTCGTAAAATCGCAATACGCATTGTTGTCATACGCAAACAGCTGCAGCGCTTCATAAATTTTTTTCTTCATCTTTTTACCTCATTTACATCTAAATCCGTAGCATACAGTAAAATCAAAGGATACGATCCCATGTTTTTCACCAGTTTCGTCTGTTTTAATCTCCTGCACGCCGTTATCAACCTGCATGATTAGCTCGTAAGGCTCAGGCAGGGTGATGTCCGTGGATAATGCCTCCTGCAGGCTATCAATCATTCCGTATAGCCCAACAGATGAGCCGTTATCCTCGGCGGCAATGCAGTGGATCCATACTGTCATAACGTCTCGAAACATCGTTTTTGTATTGCTGGGAGTCGTCCTGACAAGCTCGGCAAAATAAAACGGAGATGCCTGATTCAGTGGCACATGGTCATAACAGACCAGGCCCGTTTCCGGCCCGATTTTATCCTGTATGGCTGCAATTAGAGTTGTTATGTTTAGTTTCTGGTAAGCCACTATTCCACCTCCTTGTAAGCGTTCCTCAAGTCTTCGATGTAGATTTCTTGCTGTTCCTCTACGTTTTTCTGCAAAAATCTCTGTCCCTGTACATATCCGCCGTTGGTGGTCCTATGTCCATACTCTACATGGGGAGCATAATCTTTTGTGTAGCCCATCTCATCATCCCTTGCACTAGACGAGTTCCGCAGTTCTCTGGTGTCTACTGGTGTCCCTCCGGGGGACCTGGCCCGGTTAAGCATCTGGGTAAGCTGCTTTTTCTTTATGGCATCCAGCTTAACAGAATCCAGCCGTTCAAGAGCGGCTTCCAATTCCGGTACGCCTTTTAGGGTGATGTTATAATCGGCCATTACTTTTTGTATACCTCCACCTGTATCACGGTATATCTGGGGGACAGGTTAATAACTTCATTGATTTTTTGCCTTACTCCGCCTATAAGGGCGTGGGTGCAATCCGGGAACTCCGGGAACGGAATCGGAAGAGCAAAACGCTGCTGATTTTTGGTGATCCCTCTGGTGTCAGAAAGTATCTGCTCATCCGTCCATGGAGTAGTCCGGCAAAGCGTTGACTTAACCGTTTTCCACTCACCGCCCACCTTATTCCCTAACTCATCGGTGGTCTGATTGGTAATGATTTGAAGGTCACACGGTTTCCAGATCATAAAAACGTCACCACCTTTTTAGAGTTGCCGCCGGCAGCCTGCGCATCTTTCCAGTCCGCGATTTCCCCGGCATATTCAGCCAGGATATCATCCACAAAGGATGTAGAGATATTCGCAACACCCTCGGTGGAAATCCCCTCATAGTAAGTTCTGCGCACCATCTTTACGGTCGCATCCACGCAGATAGAATTGAATAGGGCCGGGAGCGTTTCTGCTCCCAGCCTTAAACAAAGTCTGTCACTTACGGTTTGGAGATATTCTTCGAGCTGACTGTTGGTGAGATGCACGTCTGGGAGGCGGATCTGCAGACGTTTAAGGAGTTCTTCCATTCCGCCTCTCCTTTCATCAGGATTTCAGCACTACAGTGGCAGAGCCGGATCCAATCGCTTTGTAATAATCGTCATACTCAACAACGGTGATCGTCTGGCCGGTAGTTGCCGCAATATCAGTGCTTGCGGTAAACGCCGCCCAATTTCTCACGTTCTGGCCATACTCAACAGGGACAGCCGCATCAGCCAGTCTGTATTTGAGATTTGTGCTAGTGTTTCCAGATACAGTTGCCTGAGTAGTTCCGTCAGCGGTGCCGGCAGCCGGGGTAACGGTAATGGTTTTCAGTTCAGGCGCATCGGACACAGTAACCACAGCTACAGCATTCAGGTACTCCGCAAAGATGGTCAGGCCCATGATTGCAAAGCTTTCGGACTGTGCTCTCTGGTAGTTTCCCTCGGTGTAGTATCCGATGTACGGCACCTGGGAATCCGTAGTGTAGTAAAGACCGGCCTGACCGAATTCGGAATCACCCGGATCTACGTAGTACACCACAATGTTGTTGGTCGGGGTAGCGATTACCCTGCCCTGCGGGATCTCAGAAGAGAAGAACACGATATCCGCGCCAAGGAAATTCTCGACGTAGTCCATACCGAAAGCGTTCTGCACAGTGATCTGTGCGCCACCCAGATACTCGTATACATCCAGAGTATTCACAAAAGCCGCTACTCCGGTAGCCTGGCGGTGCATCTTCTTAAAGGCATCTTTTACTCTTCCGATCGCCATTGCCAGAGCCATCTGGAAAGTGGACTCTTCGGAAGTGAGCTGGCCGGTCAGCAGGAAGTTGTAGAACTGTGCCATAACCTCATCCTGCAGCTGTACCTTGAATTCTTCGTCAGTCATTGCAATGGCAGCCTGCAGGCCGTATTTTTCGATGGACTCGATCGTAACGGCTTTTCGGTATTTAAGCAGCTGGATAGTCGCAAAGGATACCGGCTCCACCTCAAACTGGGACAGCGGGATAACATCACCCTCAGCAACAACGCCGCTTTCCAGTTCTCCGGTAGCTTTCATAGCGGTCAGAGTGGTGCCGTTGGCTTTTCTTACAGGTCTGGAAATGCCCATAACCTCAGTAAGAGCAGTGATCTCACGTCCAAAAGAGGTCACAAAGTCAACCTCCCTGGGGTTGATGGAAAACTGCTGAGTAGTAATGGTGTTCGGTTCTGCCGCAAACAGCTGCAGCATTCTTTCATTCTTTTTCATTTCATTCTTTCCTTTCATTTTCTTACAAATAACTGCGGGTTTTCCGCAATTAATCTCTGTCTCTCTGCCCTGTCTTTTACAGCAAGGATCTGCTCCCTGGTGATTTCAGACGCGCCATTTCCGCCGGCTTTTGGAGGATTTCCGCGGAGTGCTTCTTTTACCGCTGACTGCACGGCCTCCTTAAATACCTTTGCAAAGGACTCAACGGCAGCCTTTGTAGACTCCGCATCCTCTGTGACAAGATTATTGATGATCTCGTCCGGTATGGAGATCTGCTCATCGGACAGCATCTTACGGGCCGTCTTTGCCATATCTCCCATAGCAATCTGGCGTTTGAGATCCGCAAGCTCCTTTTCTGCTTTGTCTGCCCGATATTTTTCCTTTTCTTCTCCGGTCATCTGGGCCAGCTTCTCAGCTTCGGAAACACGATCGTCTGTAAGCGTTTTCCATTTTTTTTGTGCATTTCCAACGGCTGTCTGGATCGCCTTGCTTACTCTCCGGTCAAATTCCGCCTGATTCCCTTCCTGTGAAAGAAAATCGTCAAAAGATAAGGGCTTGTTTTCTGCGCCGTGAACGTCTCCTTCTGGTCCTTCTGCTCCTGCCGGATCGCCAGCTGCTCCGCTCACTTCACCTTCTGCAAAAAGCTGTAATGCTCTGTATAATTTCATTGTTTAATCCTTTCCGCCCCGGTACGTTCAACGCCCGTACCGTTGCTGTAGTTTAACGACGTTTTCGGTCAAGTGATTTTTACGTGTTCCGGGAAATCCTGCGCTATTCCACAGATTCCCAAAAAGAAAGAATCCACCAGAAGTTTTCCATCTTCTGACAGATTCTTGAATTGTATATCTACCCTGCCGGGCGATATCTCGTATTGAATCTCGTCTTTCGTTAGACTCTCGATCGAGTCTATCAGGTTTTCGGTCAATGCCGTTACTCCGGCGCAGACGATATCTTTTCCGGATTCCGCATATCCGGCATGACCATCTATTGTGATCCCGTCCAATCGGACGCTTACTGCAATCAAATAGCATCACTCCTTTACTGTTCGGCTTTCCCTGCCGTGGGAGATGTGTGGATCACGCTCCTTTCAGCCATTCAGCCACCTTGTTAATGTCTATTGCCCCTGTGCGGTTCATATACACCTTTTCTCCGTCCAGAAGAACCACGGTGGGTAATTTGTCCACATGATATTTCTCTGCCCTGTGTGGCTCTTTCCATGCGTCCACACGCTCGATATGTTCAGCCCCGACCAGTTCTTCAAGCGGAGCAATGAACTGTTTCTCGTAAAACCGGCACGGTGGACACCATGAAGCGTGGAAGAATATGAGCTTTCTCATAAGCATTCAGCCTTCTTGAAAGCTTTATATATTTTCGGAGACTGTATTGCAAACCAATCAATCATTTCCTCGTTTTTCGCCCATCCACCTGCCGGAACGGATGCATTCGCGCTAAGTCCGCTCTCATTTAAAAACGCATGTACTATTTCATGCCTGAGAGTCTTTTTCTTATATGACTCACATTCATTCTCATCCATATCCGAGAAGTATTGTTTCTCAGACATATCAGCAATAACAATTACTTTTGAATCCTCTCCGCAATACCCTGCCCACTGATTACGCTTTAGCGTTTCATCTTCTGAAATCTTATGTGTCTCAACTTTGTACTTTGTTCCCAAAATATTCAACTTCATTCTTCATCACCGCCCAACAGGTATTTAATCAGTTCTGCCGCACCAAGTACCGTGAGTACCGTTCCTACAGCACCAACAGCACCAACAGCTGACGGCAATCTGTTCTTTGGCTGAATCTTGTTCCATCGTACTTCGGACGGTTTCTGAACGTCTGACGCGGCGTTCGGGTTCCCTCCGTGTTTCCTCACATATTCATCCATCCATTTATCCCAATCATCAACCACAATCTCCCAGGAACACCGGCACCAGGGATGGATTGGTGGGAAGTTGACTCCCGGTTGCCGCTCGGAGATGAGGAATACTTGCTCTCTAAGCCCTCGGCAGATCGGGCAAGTTTTTCCGTCAAGTACCGGAGAAAGCCTGTACTTCTCGAAGTTGTCCTTGAACGGCTGCATGGTGGCTTCCGCCATGACATAGGTTCCCTCGGTGTATACCAGACGGTAGGCATCCTTCCGGTTCACCCGGCCAAACCGCTGCCGTAGATTCCGCACCAGCTTATCGTAGCTGTCGCCCCGGGCGAACCCCTGGGCCAGATCCTGGTTGAGATATTGTGCCAGCTTCTGGGTGTCGTTCCAAATCCGGGTAGAGAAATTCTCGCCGTTACACCAGGGGACATCAACGAACTGTTTCACCACGTCCGAGTTGATCGAATAGAAGTTCTTCCCAAAACCCAACGTCTCCATACCGTAGTTGACACCCTTCTGAGAAAGCTTCGTGAGATACCCTGTCATCTGCTCATTTGTATACCCGGCGATCTCCGCCTCGGTCATGTAGACGGAATACTGGAGACCCTGGAGCCTGTCCAGCTTGTAGATCGACTCCCTGACCGGCATTAGGTTGGCATACTGCGGATACTTCTTCGCGAACTCATCCATCCGCTCCATCAGGAGCCGCCGGTCTTCATCTGACAGGCTCTGGAGCATGTTGCGGTAGGATATGACATTGTCTTCGCCGTACTGCTGATAGTATGCGGCGATTTCCTTCTCCAGCCGCTTGAACTCAGCGTCATAAAAGGACGATAGCCGCTTCTTAAGCTTCGCTTCGTCCTTCTCCGCCGTCTTCTTCAGCTGTTCTTGTCGGTTCGTCCAGTAACTCATTTATAAATCTCCATTCAGTATTGCTCGTGCCTCTTCTTTGCTGATCCCTATAGCCGTAGATATCAGGTTGACTGCCTGCCCTTCTGTCAGACTTCCGGCGCTGAACTGAGACATAATAGCGATAAGGCTCTGTGTCTGGGCTCCATTAAGAGCCTTCCCCTGAACCTCCGTTATTGCCCCCCCCAACATTTCCAAGGTCTTCTGTTTCCTCCGCCTCTACCGTTCTATTTGTCGGGAAACCATCCGTGATCCCAGCCTCCTCGTCCTGCTGGATCTGTTCGATTTCCTGCTGCACGTTATCCACACAGGACAGGACGGAAAGCTGCGTCTGCTGCGACACGATTCCAGCCAGGTTCCCGGCGATCTGGGATTCTTCCAGTAGGTTCGCCGGCACATTCTGAGCGAACGTGTAGTTCAATTTCACCCAGTCATCCGCTTTCATTCCGGACACCGGGTTACTGAAGATCATCTTGTACCTCCGGTTCATGCCAGATGTAAACTTCCGCTGCTTGGTCAGCGCCAGGTTGCTCATTGCCTGGAGCTTGTATTTCAGAGCGATACCGGAGGATGATCCAAAGTTCTCGTCCGAGATATTCGCAACCATGCTGATCTGAAAGATGAGCGTCTGCAGCCGGTCAAGGAGGTGCTCCTGCGAGGAGTCCCCGTCCGGTTTCTGCAGGAAATCAACATCCAACTTCCCGTCCATGTTCCCCGGGAAGTTGATGATCCGGTTTTGCCTGATCTGCTCCAGGCTATCTTCGTCAACTAAAGCGCCAAGGATCTTCAGGTACGCGTCCGCGAAGTAGGCCACATCGTTGGCCTTTTCGCTTATCGCCTCGTTGTACTCATTGATCATTGTCAGGACCGGTTCGAAAATCCCGATCTCTTCTTCGTTCTCCCGGTACTCTGTCGCCGGCACCCCATTGAATCCGTGGACTTTCTCTTCGTCTGGAAGCCAGTGTAGCCCACCTGTCATGCTTGCATATCGGACGGTCTGGCTGTCAGACACGCTGACATACACTGTGTCATCTGCGTCCTCGTAGATCCGGCAGAAGTAACGCGGTCTCTGCAGAATAGAGTCGTCGTAGATCATGAATGACTCTTCCGGGGAAAGGTAGGTGATCCCGATATTCCCCAGGTCATCCACGTAGTACATCTCATAGCCCTTTCCATAAATGGAGCACATCTTTGACAGCTCTGCATTGTTGTCATCCTGGTCGTTATACTGATCCAGAAACTCCACATACTCGGAGATAGCCGGGTCATCGCAATCAATCTTAATCGGAATCCCAATAAAGAAACCGTTCATGGTGTCCACGATGTACTTCGCAAAGTTCACCGCGATCCGCTTGTCCGGCTTCCATTCCGGCTTTGGCGGAAGATCAGATATCGGGTACCGCGTCATGTATGCGTCCATCAGTGGCTTGTATCTGTTCGTCACCCAGAATTTGTGATCGCTGATAAAACTGCTCAAGGTCTGGATGTCCAATTCTTCATCATTGCTCAGACGAAACAATCTATATTCCTCCTTTCACCGGGTTGTAATATGCTCTATTCTCCATCTTTCTGAGCAGGCTGGCTGCGCTGTCTGGACTGTCGTCGTGGTCAGCGAACTCAGAATAATCTAAGATCTCGTTGATATATTCAGGGCCTGTATCTTCCAACCAGAAAATATTTCCCCAGTTTTTACGCAAAAACGTGGATATCTTGATATATTTGTTCATGCTTTCGCTGTACACCTCTGTCCGGAACCCCATCCCGGCGAGCTCCTTCGCAAGATATCCTTTGTCGGCGTTCTTCTCGCAGGACACAGATCCGATCTGCAGCTGTCTGTGTAGCGCCTGGATCTCCGGCAGGCAGTCATCCACGTGCCGGCGCCACCGCTTCCCAAAACCAATGATCCGGCCGTCTTTCAGCCGCTTCATTGCCGTGTAGGCAGTTCCATCTTCGCCATCGTAGGCGGCGTCGATGTGAGCCATCCCGCCGTAGATCAGGGTTTTATCCTTGACGAATTGCGGATTTTTGAACATTGCGTCTGCGTCTGCGATATGTTTGAGCTCGTAGTTGGCAGCAAAGAGACTGTCCGACATGGAACGCCGGAGCTCCTCCATCTTGTCCCTGGTGATCAGCCCAGTAGAGTAGCAGTCATACTTCCGGACATTTGGCATGATAGAAATTGCATCTTCTTTATGCCAGGGTGTTCCGGTGTTGATAAAGCGTCCGCCACGGTTCCGGATGTTCTGCAGCTCCATGTACTGAGTCTTCGTCCGCTCCCGCTCCGCTTTACTGATTCGGTCTTTCAGATTGACGATGTCGTCTGTCACAACGATATCCGCATGCTTTCCGGTGATACTGGTGCCAATTCCAAGCCCCACGACCTGGGACACACCCTTTGTAGATGTGCAGAGGTTTGTGTGGATCTCGGAATTATTCTCCTTCAGGAACTGCAAGTCAGTGCCGTACAGCGTCCAGACAATCTGCTGCATGCATCCAGCTTTCAGAATCTTCTGGGCCTGAACTAGAACCTCAGTCACATCATCATCCGTCTTCCGGAAGAACATCACGTTTTCATTTGGATCAATCACCGCATGGATTGCCAGAAACAACGACAGATCCGTGGTCTTGTATGATCCGCGGTGTGCCAGAAGAGTTTGATCTTTGTCAGCATAAAGAAAAGACCTCAGCCACTCATTATGCAGAGCGGTAAGGTCCTTAAATCCTACCCAGTGTCCAATTTTATACGGCTCATTCCACAGAAGGTCCAGAACCGCTTTCTTTGAGCTGTTCAAAGTATACCTCCATTTCTTTTATGGAATCGTCGATTGCCGGAGTTTTGATATCCAGTTTATCATTCCACATGCCGAGATGCCGGCCGAGAAGCTCTAGGGCTTTCTCCTTGTCGTTCAGCTTAATCTCAATACCGTTCGTTCCTTCCTTGATGCCGGCTATTGCCCGGATCTGCTGATCTGATAAAGCGTCTGTGTCCTTAATACGCACTGCTCCGCCTTTGACCTCAGCATAATCTGTTGCCCTGGCAAAAGCAATGGCCGCCAATTCCTTGACGACCATATCCTGAGTCACTTCCGTGCGCAGCTGACGTTCCTGCATCCGCTCTGAAATATACTCCTGAATCTTAGTATTTCTTAGCAATTTGCTGCCATTTACAGCCGCAACTTCATCTTTTTTCACAGACGGATAAGCTACACGGTAAGCCCGAGTAGCATTCAGATCGATCAGGTATTCATCTGCAAATATCTTCTGTTTTTTTGTCATTCGGGCTCACCTTCTTTCTTTGGCATTATAAAAGACACCCGGGAGCGGATGTCTTTCGAGGGGTGTTATTCTGTTTTCGGCCTCACGGCCAGTCGCGACGGCCGGACTCGAACCGGCGACCTCCTGGGTATGAGCCAGGCGAGCTGCCAACTGCTCCACATCGCAATGTCGGCCGCCGGCGTTGCAGTCGCGGCGGCCTATGAAATTTAGGAGGAATGAGATGGCTTCTTTCATCAAATTCCATGTTATCATAATATCACGGAACCAACCCTATTTTGTCCCCACTTTTTAGAAGATCCAGAAAATGATAAAATAACCGTCTATATCCGTAGAATTCCGTCTTTCCAACCGGTATCCGTCCAAGCCGTTCATCATATTCGACAAAATCATAAGACAGCCCATTCGTTACGCTCTTGATTATGTACGGATAAATATCTGGAGAAGCTGCCACGGCTGCCTGCTCGATCATCTCACAATCCTTCTGCAGTATCACATTCCGCACGGCGTTTGCCTCCAGGGTGTTCTGCTTGTAATTCCCTTTCGGCATCCCGTCATTGGCCACGGCATTGATGCCCCTACTGATCTTTGACTTCTTCTCTTCGTATTGCAGGCAGAAGGCTTCCAGCTCTTTATACCGATTCCGGGATATCCCGTAATCGTCCCATGTCATATCCCGCAGTCTCTTCTTCCGGCTCACCGGCATCACCTCCCGTCATTTCCCGGTATCTCCTCCCGATCCGCAGCGCCGGCACGTCCCTTGCATCTTCCAGCAGCCTTCTGGCGGTGGAAGGGTTTGTGTCGTACTCCCTGGCCATCTGCCGGATGCGGTGATCATCAATCATGTGTGTCCTCCCAGGAATGTGTGCAGCATTCTCTCCTGCCACTCCGGCCTCTTGGCTGTCTGCTCTGGCTGGTATGGCTCCGGAAGAGGACGCCAGGCAATTACATCAGGCTTATAACATTGCCACATATCATCGTCCCAGCAATAAAAACACGGAGTTTTATTTTCTTCTTCGGCATATCCGTACCAAATTGAGGACCATACATGGCCATCTGTATCAGTAACAATATATCTCTTTGTGCTATCATCTTCCGGCAGCCGCTCATCCACCGGAATCCAGCCGTCATTGGTGGGGACATTATTGTCCTTCCCAGCGCTATGCTTACATCCTTTTTCTTCCGCCCAATCGCACGGAGACCGGTCACACATACTGCATAGCATCATTGGTTTTCCACAATGCGGACAAAAAATCTGGTATCCATCCTTTTGCATATCCCACCACACTGCTACTTCATTTCCGCAGTTCGGACACATTTCCACTATCTGTTCCGCCATATCACTTCACCTCCTACCTCTTCAACCTCTGTCCACACTCCGGACAGAAATTATCTTTTTCATGCACAGGCATATCACATCTGGGACAACTATATAATTTTATTCCGTTCGTCATATCATCCACTACAATAGCCTTCGCCGTATCCCGCTCCCGCAGCGCATTGATCTCATCTGGTGTCAGACCAGTATCCAAAATATTTACTATACCCTGCATCTCTTTCAGGGTCTCTTCCCGCTCCTCATAACTCACAATCATTTTAAAATTCAGATTGTGCGGATTTTCCAAATGCCACCGTAAAAATTCCTTTAATTTGCTCATCTTACCTCCTCCAACTTCCCCGCCTCTTCCTCCGTGATCTCTTCTCTATGCCCGTCTCCACAGTCAATCAGCCAACCCCTATCCGTCTTTGCCAGCACATGGCACATCCGGTATGCCCGGTGTGGCCCGACCTGACGCCAGCGTTTATATCGTGCTCCGATCTTTAACATCTTTCTCCTTTCTGCCCCGCCGCCCACGGGGCCAGTCCTATCAACGGTTACTATACGCAAAACCGGAAATTATAAAAAATATTGGTTATCAGTTGCAAGGGCGGCTATTTATCCTTTACAGATTTTTCTATGGACTGTATGAAATCCTCATGCTCCTTATAGCATTGGCTATCTCATCCTGTATCCTCCCTACAAATATCCGCAACCGGTCATCGCCACCATACTGGTCAATTAGTGCATTCCCGTCTTGGATAACCTTCTGCCAGGCTGCATCTGATTCTTTCTCCTGTTTCAGATATAGGGCGGACTGCAGGTGATAGGCCCATAAGTCCATATAAAACTGCTTTGCCTGTTCTAATTCCTTCTTCATGGCGCCTCCTCGATTCTGCAGTGCGCTTTCCGGTAGCTGGCCTTCCGCTTCTTCCACTGATTTTCACAGAATCCTATGGCATCCACATAGTCATAACAGACCGCTGATTCCTTTCCATCCGCCTTCCGGGCGATCCGCCCGACGCTCTGGGTTACCACGGCATAATCCTTTTTCGGGGTGGTTAGATACAGGCGGTCCATGCGCGGTATGTCAAGCCCCTCTTTTGCCAGGCTGTAGGACGCAAACAGGAAATGTTTTTTCCCGCTCCGCAGATCCTCTATTGCCTGCAGCCGTTCCGCCCTTGCCTGTTTCGATGTCATATGCCCGTCAATCATGGCGGCTTGGCGCCGGAGCTCCGCCGGCAGCCGCACCATCAGTTCTTCCAGGTGGCTCAGCCGGTCAGACAGGATCAGGTTGTAATGCTCCCGGTTTTTCTCCAGATCGTTTACGATCATCCGACATCTTTCATCGTGCTCTGTCAGGTATGGGATCAGCTTGCTGTATACCAGCGTCCCATCCGTATCCTGGCATTCCCGGCCGATCTTTACACCGGTATCCCGCCGCAGGACCGTCACCGGCATAGTCTTTTCCGCCACGGATTCCACCGGCACCACACAGGCCACATCCCCGACAATGGCAAACGTGCTCTTGATCAGCCCGTCCGAGCGGTGGACGGTTGCGCTCAAGCCATATTTATATCGGGCAGCCAGGTGGCTCATCACCCTGTAAAACATTGTTACGCTGGTGGGACTCCCGGCCAGCCGGTGGCACTCGTCCACAATGATTACGTCCCAAGTGTATTTATACCGGGCCAGATCCAGTTTACTCAGGGTCTGCACCGTGGCAAATGTCATATGACTGCCAATCTGTACCTTTCCCGCCGTGATCGTCCCCAGGATGGTCTTTGGAAAATATTGCGTCGCCCGGTCATAGGACTGCCGCAGCAGGTCCTGGGTGTGTGTGACCCACAGGGTTTTTCTTCTCAGTTTCGCCGCCAGGGCGATTCCCATCTGCGTTTTCCCGCTGCCGCATGGGCTCTGCAGGATTCCGCAGCCGGCGGCCTCCATATTCTTTACTGCCTCTTTCTGGTAGTCATACAGCGGGATCGCCGTCCTGGGATATTCCAACAGCCCGTTGTCCGCCAGGTCCTTCTGAATCTCCGTGTTTTTATCCAAATATTTCCGCAAGTGTTTCCCCGTTCCACAGGGTACGATCAACTGATTTCCGTCTACCCGGTACAGACTGATCTGCGCCGGCGTGTTGCCTGTCCACAGCCCCATCCGCAGCCTTTTGCTGTATTCCGGATTAGGAAGATTCAGGTTCTCCCGTATCCAGGAGAGCAGCTCCGGAACCGGATCCTGTATATAGATTTCATTACTGATCGTGATCCGCATAATCTTCTCCCCATAAATCCAAAGGCGTTGCAATTTGTTTTATAAGTCTTTCTGGCAGCGCGTGAAACCCACGTTCCATGTGATACGTAATTTCTCCGAATGATAAGATATGCGTTCCCGATGTTATAAAATGCACTGCAAAATATCCTGTCCCATTTCCGCATTTCGCCCATTGCTCCATTGCCAGCCTCTGATTTTCCTCTATGCGGGAAAGCGGAAAGGATCGTC
>ERZ1643246.2284-NODE-2284-length-18598-cov-11.088767_pt1 | contig 18598 bp, 16 predicted proteins | sample MGYA00579265_ERZ1643246 | MGnify/ENA primary metagenome ERZ1643246 (study PRJEB29033, sample SAMEA4952261) | chicken gut metagenome | biome: Broiler Chicken; feature: Gastrointestinal Tract; material: Caecum | place: Ireland | collected 2018 | study: Broiler...
GTCACATCATACAGCACACGGTTGACACCTTTGACTTCCGACGTGACGCGTGCCGTGATCTTTTTGAGAAGCGCATACGGGATCTCCTCGATTTCGGCGGTCATAGCGTCAATGGTATTGACGGCACGAATGACAACAGGCCACTCGTCCGCACGCTTGCCATCGCGCACACCGACCGACTTGACGTCGGGAACAATGGTAAAATACTGCCAGACTTTGCCTGCAAGCCCCGCTTTGTCGAACTCCTCGCGCAAAATAGCGTCCGACTCACGCACAGCCTCGAGACGATCGCGCGTGATTGCGCCCGTGCAACGCACGCCCAGCCCGGGACCGGGGAACGGCTGACGATAGACCATATTGTCAGGGAGTCCGAGCGCCTTGCCGACGACGCGTACTTCGTCCTTGAAGAGGAACTTGAGCGGTTCGACGAGCCCGAATTTGAGGTCATCGGGAAGCCCGCCTACGTTATGGTGCGCTTTGACGGGGCCGCTCTCCAAAATATCGGGATAGATGGTCCCCTGTGCCAAAAACTCGATCCCGTCCTGTTTTCTTGCCTCTTCCTCAAAGACGCGGATGAACTCTGCGCCGATGATCTTGCGCTTTTGCTCGGGCTGAGAGACGCCTGCAAGTTTGTCAAGAAAGCGGTCGACTGCGTCCACATAGACAAGGTTTGCATTCATCTGATTGCGAAACACCTCGATGACCTGCTCGGGTTCACCCTTTCTCAAAAGCCCGTGATTGACGTGCACACAGACGAGATTTTTGCCGATCGCCTTGATGAGCAACGCCGCAACGACGGAAGAATCCACCCCGCCCGAAAGCGCAAGAAGAACTTTCTTGTCGCCGACCTGTTTGCGGACTGCCTCGACCTGCTCATCAATGAATTTTCCCGCCAGCTCCGCATTGTTGATGCGCGCCATGTTTTCGGGACGCTTGTTGCTTTCCATAACCGTTTTCTCCGTGAAAAAAGATGATATTCTCATCCCCGCGGCAGGCGGGGAATACAGTTTCGCGAAAAGTTACTCCCACTCGATGGTTGCCGGGGGTTTGGACGTGATATCGTAGACAATGCGATTGGCGTGCGGCACCTCGTTCGTGATGCGGCTGGAAATCTTTTCCAGAACATCATATGGAATGCGCGCCCAGTCCGCCGTCATGGCGTCCACGCTCGTCACTGCGCGCAGGGCAATGACATTTTCGTACGTTCTGAAATCGCCCTGTACCCCTACCGTCTTGGAGTTGGTGATGACCGCAAAATATTGCCAGATCTTGCCCGCCAGTCCCGCTTTTGCCACTTCCTCGCGGAAGATAAAGTCGGCGTCGCGCAATGTTTCAAGCTTCTCGCGCGTCACTTCGCCCATGATGCGGATGGCAAGTCCGGGCCCCGGGAAAGGCTGCCTCTGGACGACGGAATCGGGAAGCCCCAGCTCCGTGCCCACTCTGCGGACCTCATCCTTAAACAAATCCCTGAGCGGCTCGACGATCTCCTTGAAGTCCACCACGGAGGGCAGCCCGCCCACGTTGTGATGCGACTTGATAACGGCAGACTTATCCTTCCCGCTCTCGATGACGTCGGGATAAATGGTTCCCTGAACGAGGAAATCCACCGCGCCGATCTTTTTTGCCTCCACTTCAAAGACCTTGATGAACTCCGCACCGATGATCTTGCGTTTTTTCTCGGGATCGGAAACGCCTTCAAGTTTTTTCAGGAAACGCTCGCCCGCATCCGCACGGATGAGATTCATGCCCAGTCTGTCCTTAAACACGGACATGACCTCCTCGGACTCCCCTTTGCGCAGAAGTCCGTGGTCGACGAACACACAGATGAGGTTATCCCCTACGGCGCGGTGCATGAGCGTCGCCGCGACGGCAGAATCCACGCCGCCCGACATGGCGCACAGCACTTTCTGATTGCCGATCTTTTCTTTGAGACGCTCGACCTGTTCAGCGACGAAGTTGCCCATCGTCCAGTCACCCTTTGCGCCGCATACAAGATAGAGAAAGTTCTCAAGAAGCCGATTCCCGTATTCGGAGTGGACGACCTCGGGATGGAACTGCACGCCGTAGATCTTTTTTTCAATGTTGCCGTACACGGTGACGGGGCAAGCAGGCGTTGAAGCCAAAACATCGAATCCTGCAGGGACCTGCGTCACATGATCGGTATGACTCATCCAGCAGATACTCTTTTCGGGAATCCCCTCCGCAATGGGACTGCGCCGCACAAATGCAAATTCACGCTTTCCGTACTCGCTTTGGGCGGCATGTTCTACTTTACCGCCGAGCGTGTACGCAATGAGCTGACAGCCGTAGCAGATTCCGAGCACGGGAATTCCCAGGGAAAAGACGGCGGGATCGACGTGCGGCGATGCGGGGTCATATACACTGTTGGGACCGCCCGTAAAGATGATGCCGATCGGATCGTAAGCTTTGATCTGCTCGGCAGTCATATCGCAGGGTTTGAGATCGCAATACACCTTGAGATCGCGCACGCGGCGCGCAATAAGTTGATTGTACTGCCCGCCGAAATCAAGGACGAGCACGCGTTGATGCTGCATAGTAAATCTCCGAAGAAAATGAAGTCACAAACTCAAGTAAGGGAACAAACGGCAACAAACAATGTGGGCGTTGCCAAAGAATAAGCGCTTCCAAAAATATAAGCGCTGCCGAAAAAAAGCAGGATTGGAAAAACGCCCGATCGGGCGTTTTTTCTTTCCGTCAGTTTCTGACCGTATAGTTGGGCGCTTCTTTGCTGATGGAGATGTCGTGAGGATGGCTCTCCTGAAGGCCCGCGTTGGTGATGCGCACAAATTCGGAATTCTTTCTGAGGTCTTCAATGGTAGCCTTGCCGCAGTATCCCATGCCCGAACGAATGCCGCCCACCATCTGATAGACGATCTCGGAGACCGTTCCGCGGTAGGGAACGCGCCCTTCGACGCCTTCGGGGACAAACTTCTTGTTGTTCTCCTGGAAATATCTGTCTTTGGAGCCGACTGCCATTGCGGAAAGCGAACCCATGCCGCGGTAGACCTTGAAGCTTCTGCCCTGATAGAGTTCGATTTCTCCGGGGCTCTCCGCGGTACCTGCAAGCATGGAGCCGATCATGACCGCACTGCCGCCCGCAGCGAGCGCCTTGACGATGTCGCCCGAATACTTAATGCCGCCGTCGGCGATGATGCGTTTGCCGAGCTTGTCCGCCATCTCCGCACAGTCCATAATCGCCGTGAGCTGGGGAACGCCGATTCCCGCAACGATACGCGTCGTGCAGATGGAGCCGGGGCCGATACCCACTTTGACAACGTCTGCGCCCGCTTTAATGAGCGCTTCTACTGCACCTGCTGTGGCAACATTGCCCGCAATGAGCGGAATGTTGGGATACTTTTTCTTGATCTCCTCTACTTTGTTGAGGACCATGCGCTGATGTCCGTGCGCCGTATCGATGGCAATGATATCGACCTTTGCATCGATGAGCGCCGCAATGCGGTCCATCGTATTTGCAGCGGTACCGACCGCCGCACCGACGAGGAGTCTTCCGTTCTTGTCACGTGCAGAATTGGGATACTGGATGCTCTTTTCGATGTCCTTGATCGTGATGAGGCCCTTTAAGTAGCCCTTCTCGTCCACGATGGGAAGTTTCTCGATGCGGTGTTTGCCGAGGATCTTCTGGGCATCCTCAAGGGAGGTACCGACGGGCGCGGTGACAAGGTTGTCCTTGGTCATCACGTTCTCGATGGGCTGTTCAAAATTGGTCTCGAAACGCAGGTCACGGTTGGTAAGAATGCCGACAAGCTTGCCGTTTTTGGTGATGGGCACGCCGCTGATGCGATAGCGCTCCATGAGTGCGACGGCGTCTTTGACAAGGTTCTGCGGCTCAAGATAGAACGGATCGGTGATGACGCCGTGCTCCGAACGCTTGACCTTGTCCACTTCCTTTGCCTGTTCCTCAATGGACATGTTCTTGTGGATGATACCCATACCGCCTTCACGCGCCATTGCAATGGCGAGGCGGCTCTCCGTCACGGTGTCCATGGCGGCAGAAATAATGGGGATGTTCAGATTGATCCCCGCCGTAAGCGTCGTGTGAAGATCTACCTGGCTGGGCAGCACTTCGGACGCCTGAGGAATGAGGAGAACGTCGTCGAACGTCAGCCCTTCCTTAACGATTTTGCTCATCTGCTATAACCTCCAGAATGTTTACGAGATCGGTAAAAAGATTGTTCTGCTCAAAATCCGCCTGTTCGATGGCAATCAACAGCTGAGCACAGAACACACTGTCCGCTCTGCCCGCCGCCTCAGTTGCGAGAAGATAGACGGGATTCCCCGAGCGAAACTCTTTGGACGTATTTTCAACGGCAAGCGCGATCGCTTCCGCGCGCGTTTGCTCATCATTGGCAAGACGATACTTGACGCATGCTCCCAGCCCGCAAACATAGTCACGGTAACTGTAGCGGATTTCCTCTTCCCCCACGACGACGGGCGGCGTCTGCGCGTCACGCTGAGCACACATCTCATCGAAACCGTCGGCAGCATAGAGCTCGTCAAACCGTTTTTCCGCCTTCTGATCGCGGCCGTTGGCAGCAGCGAGCTCGAACGAGCGAGACAGATATGCAAGATCTCCCGAACGCTCGTATTCCTGATAAGCGTAATCCGAACTGATGAGATCCATTCCGAGGGAATAGGTAAGTTCGGACATCGTTGCAGGAATGCACAGCGACGCAATGCCGAATGCGGCAACGGCGAGCACGATCACCACTCCGAGCGTAACGAGCGCCGTTTTCAGCACAATTTTTCTCATAATTTCCGAATAACCGGGCCGGTACCTCTTTTTGGAATTTCCCGCACAGCGGCGTAACAAGCATGCAAAAGAGCTGCCACGGGAATAATTTTATCTATTCTATCACACGCGCAGGGAAAATGCAACCGAATATCAAAAAAAAGTGAGAAAAGTCATTTTTCAAAATGCAAAAGCATATGGTTATGCTATGAAAAAACGTCATTTTTTTGTTCTGAGCGCCATTCTGCCCGCACTCGCGCTCCCGATCTTTACCGCCTGCGCGCCATACGACTATTCCGACCGCATCTCCGAGGTACGCTCCGATCTCTTCCTCGCCGAAACGGACGATTTTTCACTCACAATCGCCTGCCTATCGCGCGAATACCCCTATGCCGACGACGGCATCCCCTGCCCGATGACCGATCTCATCGAAGCCGATCTTCATCCAAAAACACAAATGCCCGACACCGTCGAGATTTATGCCGAGGGGATCAACTGGGGCGGAGAAGCGTCCTTTTCCGCCGTTTCGGGAAGCTACCGCTTTTCGCAGGGTACAGACACTTTCCCGGAAGGCAGCATTTCTCTTCGCGTCGTATGGGGCGACAGTGAAACCACTATCGCCGCAACAAGCGTACGTACCGAGGAAACCCTCTCAGCAAAAGAGGCTCTGTCCGTCTTTGTAGAGGCAGAGAAGGAAACGCTTGCGCGCATGAAACAGGACGGCGCATTCTGCGGCGAACTGTGTGTACGGCTCCTGCGGCGGGACAAAAATTATTACTACGCCGCCGTCACCGACGGAAAAGAACGCACCGCCCTCCTTATAGACGCGGAAACAGGCGAAATCCTTGCCCGCCGCACCGATACGCTTTAATGAATAGGCTGTATCCATGCGCCCACATATACAATATACTACAACATACTAAGCCGCATGATATTGCATAGTCGCATGCGTACCATACAGCCGCCCCGTCAGGGGCGGTTTTTACTGCGGTTCTGCTGTAGTTTTTAGTTTTCACACAACTTTTTGTCCGCACGGTTGACAGACCGCCAAAAAAAGACTATACTTCATGTAATACTTTCAAGGAGGAGCGCCGTGAAGATCGCCAAACGCATTGCATCCGTACTGCTTGCCGTTTTGTTCGGCATCATTGTCTTTGTTGCGCTGCTTTGCGCCGCTCTGCTCATTGCCGACGCCGCCGTCGATGCAAGCGCGCGCGTGCTGCCCTCCTATGCGCGGGAAGACATCTCCCCGATTTTATCCAAAGAAACGTGGAGCGAGGAAGATTACCAAACACTCTATCTGCAGACGGGGCTGGGGCGCTCGGCGCTCGGCGAACTGAAGGGCGATGACGAAAGCATCCTTGCTTTTCAGGACGCACTCTATTATGAGGGCGAACTGACACACGAGACAGTTGCCATTACGACCAAACGGGATAAATTCGCCGATGAGGATTACCGCGCGCCCATCGTGCCTTTGCAGGAAGGAGATGTGCTGGTCACCTCGACCTGCCACACCTTCGGCTGGCGGAACGGACACGCCGCGCTCGTCGTCAATGCGCGCACTTCTTCTTTGCTTGAATCTGTCTCGCTGGGAATTCCGAGCGCGATCACGTTAAACGGCGTCAACTGGTTTCGTTACGGCACCAATTTTATGGTGCTCCGTCTTAAAAATGCAGATAAATCTTTGCGCGCCGAAATCGCCGCTACCGCTTGCGATCGGCTCTACAATGTTCCCTATTCACTCACAGTCGGATTTCTTTCCCCAAAAGATCAGGGCGAAACACCGCAAGGCACTCACTGTTCCCACCTTGTCTGGCAGGCGTTTTATTACTACGGCTACGACATCGACTCCAACGGCGGCCCGCTTTGCTCCGCGCAGGACATCGCCAATTCCGACCTCTTTGAAGTCGTGCAGGTCTTCGGCTTTGACCCCATCAAACTCTGGAATTAATTCGCACCCCCTTTGAACACAGTCTGCTTTTAAGAACTTTATCCCTCTTTAAAAGCCAATCAGTTTTTGCGCCGATTCCCGAAAAGAATACCAAAAAACACTCTGATCTGATCATAAAAATGCATAAAAACAACAGCCCCCGATTTCTCGGGGGCTGCGCCGTTTTCACGGGTTCAACGAATGGTTTCAGCAATAGGAAGCGAGCAAGTCATAGAGGGTGGCGTAAAATTCACCCAGATAGGACTGTGCAAGCGTATCCATTGCATAGGCCTGCAGACGCGCATCGGGGTCGTCGGTGATCGTCATGTAGTAGTTCCGCACGACGAGGAAACGCTGCGAAGCAGTCAGGTTATAGTTCGGGTTCTCGGGATAGCGGTAAGGTCCCATCTCGTTGCCCTCCGAGCCGAGCGACTCATAGGCAAGCTGATAAAGAAGATCTTCTTTGACGACTTCCACCTGTGCCTGCGCCTCGGTATCGATGCGGGTCGCGGCATAGTCATAGACGGAGGAGCGCGCAAAATTATTTGCAATGAGCTGATTTTTGAGCTGCGTCTTCTCCTCTTCGGCGTCGGCGAGGATCTCATTTTTCTTGGTCTGAGCCACGCGCACCATGGAGAGCTGGACCGCGTTCAGATCGGAATACTCGGGATCAGTGAGATCGATGATGTCGATTGTCATATGCGATCCTCCCTCCTCACGCGAAGTGTGAGCTCCTCGATCTGCACGCCCGCATCCGCACAAATAACGCGAAGCGTCACTCTTTCCCCGCGAACGCCTGCGGCAAAGTCGGTCCAAACCCCTGCTTTTCCGCTACAGGTGCGCTTTATTCCGTCCTCGCCGACAGCTTCAAGCGTGAACGTCCCTTGTCCTGCGACCATGACCGCCTCAAGCCGCTTTTCCCCCTCGCCGAGGGAGGCAAAGCAGAGCTGTGTCGTAAGGGCACACTCTCCGCCTGTGGGCAGAGCCTGCCCCGTAAGCTGATACAGCTCCCCTTCACGCATGAGATACATATCGTCGCCCGCGGCAAATTTTTCAAACGAATGCCGCACAAAGCGCCCGCATTCGATCGAGGGATCGTACAGATAGATCACACTGCTGCCGTCCTTTAATGTAACGCTTGCTGCGAGCATTTTTCCGCCCGCCGTATCGACGCGGATGGGCTGAGCAAGGTCAATATCCTCGTCACAGGCGCTCTCCGCCCGCACGGGCTTGGTGCCGTCAAAACGGCACAGTCCGCACGAAGTAAAGAAATAGGCATTCTCGCCGATAACGGCGGCATGAGAGAGGATTTCGCCGAGTTCAAACTCGATCTCTTCCAGACGGAAATTATAGACGTCCGCGTACCCCGTAAAGCGGGAGATTCCGCTTTGACGCAGGAAATATACCTTATCGCGCATGGAGACGACGTCCACGACATTTCCGCCCGAGGGAAAGAGGTCGCACCATCCCGCATCCTGTTCGCCATAGCTTTCCCATGACGAAAAATCAAGCGGCTTCGAATAACGTATGCGTAAGCCGTCCGCGCCGAACAGCCGCTCATGATGCAGGCAGATATTGGTCGATGTGGGAGACGGCGTATACTTTGTGACGGTGACACCCACATTGGACAGGTAGTAGAGCGTCCCGTCGCAGATGGCGATCGTATGGATATCTCCGATGGAATCGATGGCGCGCACGACGCGTTTCAGATCGGCTCCGATGAGATAAATGCGGTTGTTGCTCAGCATGATGAGCGTATTGCGCGACGAACGATGCGCATACACTCTGTTGCCGACACACCAGATATCCGTCGTGGAGCTCGGAAGCGTAAATTCGGTTGTTGCTTCGCCTTCGGCGCAGACGAGCGTATCCCCGTCTTTGCGCAGATGATCGAGCCGCACGCGCAGCACGTTTCCCTTTCCTGCGCGCAGATCGCTTGCAGGGATATGGACGACATGCCGCTTGCAAGCGGGAGTCATACCCACCTCCTTCCACGCACACAGAGTTTTCTGCGCGCAAGCCCCGCCGCAGAGAGCGCCGAACGGAATTTTTCTTCCCAGACCGCCGCCTCGGCGTATCTCCCGCCCGCAAGCAGGTATTCGCAGACAACGCCGTAGGAGAGGAGCCGATCCGAGATCTTATCGGAAAATGCCGTCTCGCCGTCGATCGCGGCACGCGTCGGCGCATAGGAATACAGGACCGTCACTTCTCCCGCCGTATGCGGCAGGAGAAGACGGGACGCCTGCAGACTGAACGGAACACTGCCGCCAAACCTGTCATGCACCTCCAACACGTCCACGGGCGCATGGGAAAAGCGCGTAAACAGCACCGCGCCGTCCTCCGGGAGGAAGGACTCCTGAGTCTTTAAGGGGAAGTGGTCGAGCGCAACCTCATTTTCCACGAGATGATAGCAGCGAAGCAGGGTTGCGGCCTCGCCTTCGGGCGCCGTTCCCGATGAGACGGCGTCCGAATACGCCTGTTCGACGAGAGGGACGAAATCCGCCCGCCCGAGCGACTCTGCCGCAAGAATGAGCACGTCTTTGATGAGCATACCGTCCCTCCTTTGCTTACTTCTCCGTGATGCCCTTGAGCACTGCCTGACCGCAAGGACGGCTGCACAGAAGTTCCGCGTACTTGACGAGCGTCGCCGTATAGACGGGCTTCCCGGGTACCTGTGCGAGGATGCGACCGTTCTCGCCTTCCAGCCACTGCCAGTCGCAGAGCTGATGCAGGCGGAAGTCGTCGGTATTCAGAAGGTACATCGTGCCATCGGGGCAGAATCTGTCTGCGACAACGGGGATGCCGTTGAAGGTGATCGCCTTTGCGCCGCCCGCGAGCTCCACCGATTCGATGTGCCGATAAGCGGAGAGCACTTCATAGAGCGCGCGGCGCACGCCCCAGGAGCAGACGATGAAATTAACTCTGCTGCCTGCGCTCTCCTCGACGAGATCGATCGCCTTCTGAACGGCGTTTTCGCTGAGCTCACCGACCGACTCCACCTCGATGGGATTGAGCCAGGGATGATCTGCACGCTTGAGCCCGTACAGCTCTTCGGAATCGGAGAAGATTGCGCCAAGACCTGTGATTTCAAGGTCGCGCGAATTCTGAACGTAGACGCCGCAAGAGCCTGCCTCAGCAATGCTTGCGCCGGAAAGCGTGATTTTCTTACCCACATAATCGACGCCCGTGACGGTGCGACCTGCGGCAACATTGCTGCCCTCCGCATTGATGACGTCGACGATCATGCCGACCGCGAAGTTCTTGGCGCTATCCATCGTGTAAGTCGTTCCCGAAACGGAGCTGACGGTGCCGAGTTTTCCCGACCCGTCGCCGAAGAGCATTCTGCCGAAGTTGAAAGACGAGCTTCTGACGAGCTGTTCCATTTCGGTATTGAGCAAATCGATGAACGCGCCCTCGTCGCTGCGGGAAGCGCGCACGGCCTTATCGGAGATTTCGATTCTGCCGTAGAGATTTTTGAGGGTTGCGGTGAGCTGTGCATAACCGCCGCCCGAAGTTGCGGGCAGATTCCCCTCTTCGGTACCTGCGCCGACGCCGCCGTGTACGCCGTAAACGGCAGCTTTTCTGACGTCCTTACCCCAGACGTCAGAGGTTGTCTGTTCGATTGCGGCGAGGAAGGGATTCGCCGACTTGTTGAGCTGTTCTGCAACTGCGTCCAGGTAATAAGATTTCAGAACGCCGTCCGCCGAAGTTGTCGTAACCATAATTTATCCTCCATGTTTTTGATGTTTGAGATAGCCGAGCGCAAGCGCCCCGGCCTGCCTGAGGGTAGTCGCCCTCTCGGCGGGCGCGGTGACCCCCGCGCCCGAACCCGCCAGAAGGGGCACGCCCGAGAGCGACGCGAGGTATTCCCCCACGATGCGCGTGCGCACTCCTTCGTTCCCTCTGACGGCACGGAGCAGCGCGTCGTCCGCGTTCTCCGTCTGTGCGTCCTCCGCCGCGGTGCCGTCCGCATTTTTGTCCGTTTTGCTGCCCGCAGCGGACAATGCCGCAGCTTCCAGAGCCTTCAGGCGTTGACTGCGACGGGTGAATTCCGCCTCCAGCTCCTGATAGGCACGCATGAGGGCTTCCACGTTCTGAAATTTCCCGAGGTTGGGCATTTGTGCCGGTGCGGGTTTCTCCGTCTTGTTCTCCTCTTCCGTCATACACTTCCTCCTTCTTTTTCACGATGCGAAGCAAGGTGGCGCAAAATCCTTGCCCGCAGCGTCTCGTCTTTTTCCCCGCCCGAGAGCAGGGCACGGACGTGTTCGGCGCGATGCAGCGCATGATCGTCGTACTCGTCAGCCTCCACGTCCTGCTGCGCCAGCATGAGATTTTCCCGTTCCGCCTTTCTCAGGTGAAGACGGGAGATGTCCCGTGCATTTTCGAACGTTCCGAATCCGAGCGCCTCCAGCACGCGGTTTCTGGTATCGTCCGAGAGTTTCCCCTCCTCGTCCTGCAAGAGCCCGAGCGAGAGGAGCTTGAGGATATCCTCTTTTTTCTGCTCCACTGTGCGCTCGTATCCCGACTCAAACTGAACGTCATCCGCCGAGATATCGCTCTTTGAGAACGCGAAGAGTTCGGTTTCCCCGCCCGTTCCCGTCATGCGCAGCACGCGCCGCGCGCCTGCGAACTGCTTATAAAGGTGCAGGATTTGTTTTCCTGCCTCTCTGACAGCTCTTTCGACGCTCTCCGCGCTCATCTGCATGCGGTTGGTGTCCTGATCGAGAAGGAGCTGCAATCCCGTAGCCGACGTGACGTTCGTCGGGCCTGCGGAATTGCGCGAGACCTCGCTCATACCCGAAACGAGCACGAACTCGCTCGAGAGCCGCTCCTCCTCTTTTTCGAACTCCGACGGAATGCTTCCCGTATCGAGGAAGCCGGGTTTTTCCGAGCCCCTGCGATAGACGAGCACCTTCCCGGGATACAGCCCGTCCTCCGCAAGTTCCTCGGCGTCCACCGAGCCGTCCTCCACGGCAATGACGCCCGTCGAGAGTCTGTTCAGGAACTCATGTTTGCGGTTCCTGACAGCATTGTACGCCCGCTGCAAAGGAATCATCCTGTCGACGACGCTCGTACCGAAAAAGGCTCCGGGCAGAGCGATGCAAGTCTGACGGACGAAGGGCAGCGTACGCTCGCCCCGATCGCCGTTGCAGTAGGGAAGCGATCCCTCGTACAAGAGTTTGTCAGCCGCAACGATTTCCAACCGCCCTTCGGGATGTGCGCTGTCGGGGCGGGTATACCGTTCAATGAGAATGACCGCATCCTCGAGGACGGGTCTGTCTTTCCCGTCCGCGGGACGCTTCCAGCCGCTCGCGGAAGAATAGGGAGCGAGCGGGAAGTCAGAGATATTCTGACCTGCGAGCTCAACGCCGAATTTGTCTCGGATATAGGAGACGGGAACGGCTTTGGCATGGATGAGGCTTACAACGTCCTGCATGCTCTCCGCAGTGAGGGAATCGGGATAGATTTCGAAGGGCGAGAGCGCAACGACGTTGACGTCCCCTTCATGCACCGAATGTCCCGACTCGTCCGTACCGATGACGTTGCCGTCCTCGTAGTTCCATACGATCTTGTAAAAAGCGGTGCCGCAGGTTTCCGACCACAGGGTCGCATGCGAGATGATGCCGTCCAGATCGATGCGATTTTTGACAGAGCGCAGGATATTGGAGCACAGGCGCGCCGTTTTCATGTCGTCGTCGGCATCTGAAAAGGCGCGCACTTCGAGGGAGGGCCGCACCTTGGCAAGGCGCGCAAGCCGAGCGTCCACCGTAGGCGCGATGTGATTGAAGCACCTGCGCGACTGCCAGTAATAGGTTGCCGCCTCTTCCTCGAGTTCCCCCGCGGGATTGATGTCGCAGAACTGATTTCCGCTCACAAAGTTCATGTTGAGTTCCCAGCCGCGTTCGAGCATTCTGCGTGCCGCGCGCCTGGTTTCAAAATCTGCATGGATCTCTTCGACGAGCGTCTCGACGCGCTTTTTCTCCATGCGCTGCCTGAGTTTTTCCTTTTCCGTCATGATGATGTCTCCTCTTTTTTATTTTCGCTGAGCGCTGCCGCGAGCCGCGCCCGCTCCGCCTCCAGCTCCTCGTCCGAGAGCGCGGAATAATCCGTTCCCTCCAAAAGAAGCCTGACCGCCTTGAGATCGGGCGGGATATCCTTGCGCGTCTCCCGCCGCTTGATGAGTTTGAGCTCGCCGTCGCGTGCATCGTACTCCTCGGTGACTTCCTCCACCTGAAATCCGAGCGCGACTTTGAGCACGGCATCCCTTACTTCATCCTGCATTTTCCTGCAATGTCTTTTTCGGACATGTGCCCCTCCTTTTTGAATTTTTGTGCCCGACCGCGGACATGGCAGCCCCTCTTTCCGTCTTCCGTCCTGTCATTTGTCATCGTTTTCCAGCCCTCCTTGCGCGCAGAAGGGAGCGGATGCGCCGCTCCTTGTCCTTGGCAATGACGCCGGGAAGCGCCGCCTCCTGCGTCGGGCGCGGTCGGCTCATGAGGAAGTAGCGCAGTTCGTCCATGGCGTGATCGTCTCGCTTGACGGGCGCATCGCCGCTTCCCCAGAAATAGCTTTTAAACTCGCGGATCATGTTGCTGCATCCTGAAAAAATGTACAAATCAGGCAGCCCGTTGTCGCGGTTCAAGTAACTTTTGACGCATTCGATGCCTGAGAAGAGATCCTTTTCGACGCGCATATCGGCGAGGATCCCGCGCTCGGAAAAGAGTTCCGCGACCGACTTTTCCGCGGCGAGCGTGCGCTGGGAAGCGGCAGAGTCGATGAGCGCCTCCACCCTGCCGCGCGCGTCCCGTTTCCAACCGAGTTTTTCGGCGAGGCGCAAGATGGCATTGGCGTGGTAGTCGATATCATGCCCCGCCGCATAATGCTCTGCAACGACGTAGACGTTCCCGTCCCAGTCGACGGCATAAAAGTGTGCGGAGAGCGGGTTCTTGAGTCCCGGGTCGATGGAGATCCCCGCCTGCCATGCCTCGGGAACGGGAAACGGCTCGATGACGTGGACACGCTCGTCGAACTCGGGATAGACGAGTCCTTCGCGGGCGGCGAATCTTCCGTAGCGGCGGCTTTCGAGGGTTGCGGCATCCATGGACGCCGTGAGCATGGCGATCTCTTTTTTGGAAAGATAGGGATTGTCCGCCCACTCCATGAACTCATACCAGACCTCAGGATTTTGCCCGCGGTTTAAATAGATCTCCTCATAGACGAAGGTCAGACCTTTGAGCGGCGTCATGGTGCCAAAGATATCCCCTTCCTTGTCGAGCACGCGCATGAGGCATTCCTCGTAGATCTCGCGCGGCGGTTCCTCGTCGAACCACACAAAGTCCAGGGAACTGCCCTGGAAGCGTTCTCTGCCCTGATCGCAGCTTTTGAAGCCGATGACGCTCGTTCCGCCCAGCACGTTTTTGACGATGATCTGATCGACGATGCCTGACGCGGGGTGATCTTTTCTGCCGCTCACCATGACGATATCCACGATCTGATCGGGGCGGAGATAGTGCAAAATCTTTTTTTGTGCGACGTCGCGCTGCACCTGCATGGTGAGCGAGACTACCCAGCCGAAGACATTTTTTCTGTTTTTGCGGTAGGGATGATTGCCGCGCGCCATCCAGACAGCCTCGACGGCGCCGCACTCGGTTTTGCCCGAGCGATTTCCGCCGAACACCCAGCGGTTGCGCTTTTTGCATTTGTGGAACGCGAGTTGTTTTTTATGTTTTTTCCTGCCTGTATTGTATTTTGCGAGATTGTCACAGGCGCGTCTGCGCGCAAGTTCGCGTTCGATCGCGCGCAGTTTCAGCGATAATTCGTTCTCATTCGTCAAAACAATCCCCCTCCCGCGCGCAAGATTGCGCTATGATGACACTTATGAAACGATATATCCTCTTGGGACTGCTGCTGACGGCGATGCTGTTGCTGCCCGTTCGCAGTCAGTCTGCCGCCGCCGAAAGCGGGCAATATGCCGTTGCCGTCGGAGAGGTCTGGTTCTACACCTCAGCGGATGAAAATGCGAAACTTTTTCTTCTGCCCGAGACCTACTATGTGCGTGTTCTGGACAGTGCGGAAGAATTCTGCACGGTGGAATATCAGACGGACGACGCTCCCTACAAAAAGATTCTCGGCTACTGCCGCACGGACGCGCTCACGTTTGTGGATTTTACCCCCGCGCGCCCCTACCTTCGCAAACAGATCACCGTGACTTACACCCTGCCCGAAGCAGGAGATCTCGGCTCGGAAGACTTCACATCCGTTGAGCGCACCTATGTCTACTACGGCGACCGATACGAAGGCGACCAGCTCTATCTGTATGTACTTCTTGAGGATACGTTCGGATATCTGCCCGCCGATGAAGTGCCCGCATTCGAGCGCAACACGGATTACTTACAGAACGTATCGGGAGAAGCCCCACCCGAGACAGAGGACGGCTCTGCAAATGCATTGCAGATTGTTGTTATCGTCCTTGCCTGCGTCGCCGCGATCGCCGTCGCCGTGATCCTGCTGCGAGGCAAACGTCCGCCGCGCGAACAGAAGGATTTCTGATGCACACAGGAAGGCTTCTGCACAGAAAAGACAAGACCGCGTTTTTCTCTGCGCGCCACGACAGCACTCTCCCGTCCGCTTAAAATGCTCCTCCGCAGTCTCATAAAAGGCTGATAATCGGAAAATACATCCAGGAATTCCTCCTCTGACCAGCCGTTTGCCGAGAAAAAGGCAGCGGCTTTTTTCAAAAGCGCGCTTTGCCTGCGGTAGTATGTCCGTTCCGACCAGGGCATGGCAAATTCCCCGTACGAAACAAGCTCTTTCTTGCGGCGAAAGTACCGATACTCGAGCAAAAAACGCTCCTCACGCGAACAGGTACAAACAAATTCCTCTACTGCCCGCTCCAGTCGTAAAAGATGCACCCTTACTGCAAGCTCATTTGCTACCAGTTCCATTTCCCGAAGCGTATCCATGCGGGCACGGAAGGAAAGCCGCGCCTTATTCTCCGCCGCCACTTGAGACGCCTCAGCGAGCGCCCCCAGATGCGGGTATGCGTATAAAATCACTTTTGTGGTCTCTTCCGCCACTTCAATCCTCCCCTCGTCCGCTTCAGAAACCCGTCACAGTATCTTACAAACGAACACGAACATTTGTTTGTATATTTATCTTACCACGCAATCTTGCCAGACGTATGCCTGTATGCCAAAAAAATGGAAGAATTTACCAAATTTCCTGTACCGTCGCAAAGAGGGATATGAGCATCCATAAACCCACAGAAAAAGGCGAGGATTTTCGAAAAAAAGTTTTCAAGAAGAATGCGACGAGGAATTGAATTTTTTTCGCGCGCGTGTTATAATGGAAATATGACGATACGAAAGAATGCGGGCGTTGCGCTTGCCGTGCTGCTGTTTGCGGGAACGGTATGCGGCGTGACGATGCCGCCGACAACTAAAGAAGCAACAGCGCAGGAAGTCTCCGCCGTTCTTACGACGGAAAACTCTACTCTTTTCCTTCCGGAGAGCTATGAGCAATATCTGGCGCTTGAAAGCCCGTCCGATGTAGCACTCTCGAGGGACTATATCGCAGTAGCAGACGGGAGCACGCTCTATCTGTATGAGCGCGGGACGGGAGCGACCTATCTCTCCTATGAAGCGGATGCGACCATCTCGAAGATCCAGTTTTCGGGAGACAAGCTGTATTTCACCATGCGCGGGACGTCCAACTCGTTCTGGTACTATGACTGCATCGAACACACGGCGCAGCGCGTGGGATCGCTCAACTGTTCCACATTCCTGATCGTGGAAGACACGCTGTATACGGCGGTCATTGCGGGCAGTCAGATGACGCTTGCGCGGCGTAGCCTGAGCGATCTGGAGGGAGACGGTGAACCGCTCGGGACGCTGTCCACGGGAACGGAGCCTTGGCTTGCGTGGGCGAACGGAATGCTGTATTGCATTGTCAGCGGAACGGTATACTATTCGGACGGCAACGGGAAATTTGAAGACCGCAACGGTTTTGATATTGCCGATTATGAACAGCGGCTGGGGATTTCCTCTGTCTGTTCGGACGGGACATATCTGTACTTTTCCTCATCGGCGGGATTTTTCCGCAGGGGGACAGGCAGAAACGATGCGTATGTTCTGCTCTCTGCCGAAAGCGATCTGTGCGGCGTATCAGCTCTGACTTATCAGGACGGTGTTTATTATTGCATTCGCGGCTCTTCCGTGCATGAAATCGCCGTGAGCGACACTTCCGCCGCCTTCACGGACTATGAAATTGCAGAGAGTTCCGCTTCGATCAACCGCCTTTCAGGGGCTTCGGACACGGCGCGGGCAGGCGAACTGCTTGTCACGGCGGACACGGGCAACTCCCGCTTGAACATCTACAATTTCTCGACGAAGGAATACACAACCATTGCATGCGAAACGGCACCCACGCTCGTTGCAACGGACGGGGCGGTCATCGCCTGCGCCGCAGGAGCTCAGGTTTATATCTGCGATTATTCTGCGGGAGAGACGGCATTCACCTCGGCGCAGCTGACGGGAGCCAACATTGCAGGGCTTGCAGTGCTGTACGGTGAGACGTATTACATCAAGAGCAACGGCACGCGCGGCGTCGTCGGCGGCGAAGCTGTTGAAATGGGGAGTGCCATTCCGACGGGGCTTGCCTGCGATCTTTACGGCACACTGTACGTCTCCTATACGAGCGGCAATGCGCGCGCATTTACAGAGGACGAATTTATCTCGGGCGCAATCGGAACAGATACAGGGATAGCCGTTGCTCCGGGCGCGACCTCTCTGAAAGCGGACTTTGAAGGCAATCTCTACTATCTTGTGGGCGGCGATCTGTATTGTGACGGAACGCTTTTTGCCACGGTTGACGGCAGTGATTTTGTCTACACGCAGAGCGAAAAGCCTGTTTCTTTTGCGCTCGGATTTGAAGATGACGCGGTCTATTTCAATTTCGGCGAATACATGATCGTCTCCGACGCAAGCACGGAGAGTAAAGAAGGTCCCCTTTCGGGGATCCCGACACTGGGCGAGATCGCGCAGAGCGGCGCACGCGAAACGACTTTTTCCATGCATGAAGGAGAAGGACTTTTGGTGAATGTCGCAGCGCGTTCGGTCGGAATCTCCACCGATATTTCTCTTTTCCGCGCATCGGACAGTGCATACTTCCCCTACGGCGGCTATGCGCGTTCGACCGAGGAACGGCAAGGGCTGCTGCTTGCGACAACGCCCGATGAAGACGGCGGCTATGCGCTTGTTCTGTTCCCTGAAGCAGACGGCAGTTACAGCGCATCTTTGTACAAACGCTCCGCGCTGACGCCCGTCGGCACTTCTGTTGTAAGTGCAGACGCAACACGTTGGCTCTCCAATGACGTGAGCGCATATTTTGTTCCGTGCCTTGAAGAGGCGCTCTCCGAGCGCACCCTTTCGCGCGGGACCGCGGTGCATGTAACGGGCAGCTTTTCTGCTCCCGACAGGGAATATGCTCTCATCGAATACACCGACGAGGCAAGCGGAACGAGCCTGCGCGGCTGGGTGCCCGCATCCTATCTCTCCGATATCGCACCCGACCTTTCGTCAGGCGAGCAATACACGTTTGCATACCTCAAATCCGATCGCGACGGCGTTGTGTTCACCACGTCAGACGGAGCAGAACAGACGATCACGGAACGAGTCCAGGTGCGGCTTTATGACAACGGAGACGGGACATTTACGGCACGCCTTGTCAGCGACCCCGCATACAGCGCCGTAGTGACCGAGGATATGATCGACAGGGATAACGCAGAGGTTTTGCGGCTCTCGCTCATCATCATTCTTACGGTGCTTGCGCTTGTCATTGTCGGGGTGTATGTATTTTTGCTCCCTTGGGGAAAATACAAGAAAACGCGGAAGTAAATT
>ERZ1643246.2288-NODE-2288-length-18594-cov-15.697772_pt1 | contig 18594 bp, 11 predicted proteins | sample MGYA00579265_ERZ1643246 | MGnify/ENA primary metagenome ERZ1643246 (study PRJEB29033, sample SAMEA4952261) | chicken gut metagenome | biome: Broiler Chicken; feature: Gastrointestinal Tract; material: Caecum | place: Ireland | collected 2018 | study: Broiler...
ACGACAGGAACTGGCGGCAGTTCCATAATCCGAAAGATCTGGCAATATCCATTTGCCTGGAGGCGGCGGAACTTCTGGAAGTCTTTCAGTGGAGCGCGGAAGATGTCCAGTGCGAAGATAAAAAGAATAAGATCAGAGAAGAACTGGCGGATGTATTGAATTACTGTATTCTGATGGCAGATGTGTGCGGACTGGATATGGATGAGATTGTGCTGGAGAAAATAAAAAAGAATGAGGAGAAATATCCGGTGGAAAAGGCGTATGGGAGTAAGGAGAAGTATACGGAGTTGAAGGGGATTGAGAGGAAATAATGAAAGTTGGAAAAATTTCATAAATATAGAAATTAGCACTCACCTCTTGCCGTGTGACGGGTGGTTTTGTCCTGTGTCGTCAGAGCCCGTGGAGCCTTATTTTACAAGGTTTCTGCGGACTCTGACTTTTTGCCTGGAAGTGTCGATAATCGTCATTTTTAAAGAAAATGGTGTAGTGGGAAGCCTCAGAGATAGCGGTTATAACAGATGGGCCAGGCATATCATAAGATTGTAGGACAACCCTATCTTGAACTTAAACAGGTCTTTAAATGCTGGTATCTAATTAGAAGTCATATCTACTTTGCGGTTGGATTAAATATGGCTTGAAATTATTAAAACAGCATTTCTAACTTTTCGAAAATTGAATAGAAGTGATGATTGAGATATAATTGAAGAAAAGACTAAGGGGGATTTCTTAATGAGTAATGCTTATCGAATTAATCTTATTCAAAGAGTTTTGGATGAATCTGAAAGCGATATATGGAACGAGGCTGTTCAAGAATGGGTTATAGATGATTGTGAAGAAGATGAGAGTTTACAATCATCTTGCATATGCGGAAAAGAAGAGCTTCGTTATTTATTTACTATTCGAAATATTAAAAACGGAAATATATTATTCCCTATTGGTAGCTCCTGCATAAGGAAATTCGACCGAGACGATTTAAACGAAGAAGCGAGTATCCAAGAAAAATTATTTAAACTATTTCATGCAATTGAGGATGGCAACTTTATAACTTTGTCATCAGAGTTCTTTTCTAGAAAATTGTTAAGATACCTATATGAAGAGGGGGTATTTCAAGCAAACGAGTATAACAATTATGATCCGGAAAAAGATTATGAATTTATGCTTAAAATGTTTAATAAACGTGATAAGGATTCAATTACACCAAAGCAACAAAGAAAGATAAATGCTATCATTATGAATTCCGTAAGACCTTATTTGGTAAAGCAATTATTAAACAAAATCGTATAATTTGTTATATAATACCATTTGTGATTTGAGCAAGGAGAAGTTTTGGGTAAAATTGGTAGGCTATTGTTCAACTTTATAGTGTTGAGCTGAAAGATTGAGAGACTTTGAAAAAAGCGGGACTGGACCAACCAGCCCCGCCTGATTCCAATTTTGCCATTGATCCAGCAGTGTATCGATATCATCTTCGGATTTTACCAATAGGCATATCTCATCATACTGTTAGTGTATATTTCTTTTTTAAATCGTTATACCAATTATATGGAATATAGCCTTCTTTTTGTAATCTTCCAACCACAATACCACATAGAATATTATTTGAGTCTGCAAAAGCTTGAATGGATTCATTAGAAAAATTATTTTGTATGATGAAAGTATCAAAAATCTCTGTGGGAATTAGTGTTTCTTTAGCAAAATTGTCAGCTGCGATTTCGTCATCTTGTGTAGTGCCATTTGGCTGATTGATATGGCCCAATAAGATATGGCCAAGTTCATGAAATAAGCTAAACCAGAATTTATCTGCATCTTTGCCTCTGACAGTTAATCCTACGACTATTTTATTTCCATCATAAAATGTTGCGCCGTGAAGGAAAGAGCCACCTATATGAGGAAGAAAGACTAATGCAATCCCACAATTAGAAAGAAGGTCGGTCAAGAGCGGACAAAAATCAGAAGGATTCATTGTTGTCATTTTCCTAATTTTGGAAATATTCTTGGTGAGCGTTTTTAGGTCTATTGGCGAGGTTTCGATAGAACGAGCATCAAGTTTTGCTTTTTGTGCCCATGCCAAAAGAGCAAAATCTCCTTTTTCTGTCTCCGATAATCTTCGACAGGCAATTTTGGATAATTTCATATCCTCGATTATTGCTAGATTTACAACTTCAAAGTATTTCCTGAGATTAATAACTTTTTCAGTGTTTTTTCTTGTTTCAGGAATCCAACCGTTTTTTGACATTTCGCGATAGGGAAATTTTTTTGCACGCTCAATATCAGCATCCATTTCATTTTCAACTTTTATCTTAACAAGTTTTTCGCGATAAGTTGATTCTAATTTATTCCAAAACTTTGCAGGAATGCCTAAAACCATCTCTAAGCGAACAGCAACATCAGGTGTCAACTGAACTTCTCCGTTGATTAGCTTACTAATATGCTTTTCGGACATACCCATACGAAGAGCAAACTCTTTTTGGCTTAGTCCTCTGTCCAGTAACTGTTCTTTAATAGTTGCGCCCGGTGGTGTTGCAATATAGCTGCGACTTTTCACCATCGTAATCCCTCCTTTAATGAATGGATAATTAATGATAATCGATAATTTCCATTATGTTTGCGATCTGAATTTCATTCCCTATTTTTTCAAATATGAGGCGATAGGGATGAACTAAATCCATGGCATATTGACCTTTTCGATCTCCTTTCAACATATGACATCGTCCAATATGGAATTGTAGCATTTCTTCAACAGTTTCTGAAGCATCAATCTCGTCTATGCGTTGGTGGATTTTTTCGGCCATTGTCAGACCATATTTTTTTTCTGCCTCGCTTGCGATTGTACATACCTTTTCAATCTTACGAGTCTTATAGGTAATTTCCAACCCCTCACCTCTTTCTTGTATTTACCTTTGAGGTAAATTAATAATAGACTGCATTGTAAAAAATGTCAATAGATAGAATTAACTTTATAGGTAAATTGAATAAGAGGATATTTATCCACTATAATTGTGGTATACTGGAAGAAAAATGCCTGTTATATGCAAAGGCAGATGAAATGGTATTTCATGATCATACTTTAGTTCATGATATGAAAATTAGAATTACGTACAATTAATGATTAAGATAAAATGTCAAAATGAGGGTGGATAATATGAAAAATAAAGTTGTTTCTTTGTTTTTAAAAGTATATAAGAAATTTTTTGGAAAAAGCATACGATCTCAGAAGATGCCCTCAGAAAAAGTTGATTTACAATATAAAAAAGAACTCCAAAATCAGAAAAAGGAAAAGAAAAGTCAAGAAGAGACTATTTCCTCGGAAGCTGTTAGAAATGATGTGAATGTATTAGAAGAAAAAATCACATTACAGGATGTTGGGAAAAGCGTTGACAATATTTCTACAGAGAATTATGAGCAGGTTTCTGGTAATAAGGATAATGAAATGGGGCAGGAACCTATTCTAAAAATATTAGAGTCTGTGGAAACTGGAACTGAGCATCAAGTGGAATCTTTCCAATATTCTGAAAATTTAGAAGAGAGTACATCTGAAAATCAGAAAAATACAAAGGAGAATACACAAAAAGAAGATGAGCAGAACTTAGAGCAATACCAAGAAGTATCTGGAAAAGAGGAAGAAAAATTTGATAAATCAGTTGAGGTTCAGAATAAAGAGAAAGAAAATTTAGATCATATATATACTCGAGAGGAATTGGAAAAATTATATGAAGATTATGAAGAGTTAATCATACAGCCTGCAAGAGAATCATGTCTGGCTTCACTGAAACCAATTGAAGGACATTCAAAATTTATAACACTCAGAAACAGAATATATCAAGAATTCCCAGAAGTGACTTTACTGTGTAATATAGAAATTAATGATGAAGAGTATGATTTATTATGTGATTATTTCAGAAAAAAATATTTAGAACTACGTCGAAACGATGGAAAATGTGCAGAGGATGTTTTGTTCTGTGTTGCGTTAGTACAGATGGGGATTCGGATGTATGATGGTAAGTTCTGGGAACATATCAGTGAGATATTATGGCGCCAGAACGGGAAAATAATACCTGTAAATCAGCATGAATGGATTGGTGGCTTGTTTACAAAGACAATGCTCTCATTTGGGAAACCGATATATAGGAAGACCGAATACGTCAATAATATACTGATGCACTGTTTTATTACAGACAGCTTTGCTGATAAGTTTTTTGATTTCTTGTATTCGTTCTATAATATTGATCTGGAAAGGGATATTTCAACTGATTTTGATGAGATTTCTGATTATATATGTGGCAGTATAAAAAATCCGTTTGGTAAACGGAAGCAACTTTTATCTAAATATATCTCTTTATCTGTACGTGCAGATAAAAGATATTGTAAGGAAGCTATCAAAACAATTCTGAACTTGATTGATCAGGCTTTCTGGAATGATTTTTATGGCGATTTTCAAAGGACTCGATTAATTGAAAAGTTTTTTACATGGTGTAACGGTGAGAAATTTATTAAAGAGATTCAGAAAAGAAAAGGGAGTGATCACAGAAAACGAAAGCAGTTTAGGACTCCATATCTGAAAAGTTTTCTTGACACTAATGGATTTCAGCTTGTACTTCCGTCACAGTTGATTTCTTCTTATATTGAAAATGCAAAATTGTGTTGGAAGATTGAAGGTAATAAACTTTTAAATTTTGATTGTGAAATTGAGGAAGGATATGTGGGAAAGAGAACCAAGGAAATTCCTATTAATATCTCTCCAATGGAAATCTTTGATAAATATACGATTTATTTCTGTGTAAATGAAAAAGTAGTCCGAAAATATTATTTTTCTGAAACAGAGGCTGTATTTTTTAGTGAAGATGGCTCAAATGTAAAGGGAACCAATCTTGGCAAAGGGCTGTATTATGCATATGTAAAGCCTTCTTCATTTATTAAAACTGAAGGAATACTAAATGTAAGGGAAAGAGCTGGCTTAGATTTTTACGAGTTAAATCTGGACAATGGAAATGTGGTTTCTATAGATGACAGGGTCAGATATTATATTGGACAGGTTCCAAGAGAGGGATTGACAGAAGATTATCTGCTTCATTCAATGTATATTAAGAATGAAGATCAAGATTTAAAGGTATATTATAAGCTGCCTGCTATTATTTTGGAAATTGAACCGCATCAACTTAATGGAACGGCGATGGTAATTAATGATTATGTGGCAAGATTCACTGACAAAGAGGTTTATGAAATAAAGTTGGAAGGTAACTATGAAAAAAGGCTTTTTTATCTCGATTTAAAGAGAGTGCCTGAGATACATGTAGGCATAAATAAAATTCTCATAGACTTTCCGGGGACTACACGGCAGTTAAAGTTTGAATTTGCGTATCTTCCTGAATTTTCATATTCTTTTGAAGATGCTCCATATTTTTATGTAAATCGTGGAACATTAGCTGTTAATCGTGTTATACACAAGCATACAATTATTTTTAATAAGCAAATTGAAGCCCAACAGTATGATTTTCAATTCAATACTATAGTTAACGGTAAGCTGAATATGAAGATGGAAATAAACTTTCAGCAGTACGAGGTATCCTTTGATATTCCTGTTCTTCAATACAGCTGGGATAATGTTCAGTGGGAAACAAAGCGCCCTTATGATATATGGCATTCGGAGCTGCAAGATACTCTATATATTAAATATCCTGCAGAAAAGATTGCGTTGACAGTTAAACCTACAGATGTAGAATGCCCTAGTTTTACTTTTTTAAAAAATGCTTCAGAGATTTTTCAGTGTGATCTTGTTAGAATTCGGTCTTATCTAAATGAAAACAAGTTCGTAAATAATATTATTCTGATCAGTGAAGGGCGGGAACGGAAATTGCTTTCGGTTATCATGAAAAGTTTTTTAAGAGGAGTGACGTTTGAGATTGATAACGAAAAAGAATGTGTTTATTCAAATTTTGATATTATAGGTAAAGGCAATTATTTTGTAGATGTATATTGTAATAATGAAGAAATATTAGAAAAACAGGCAGTCAATGCTGGGATGAATATTTTAAATTTAAGAATGAATTCGTCAAAATATCTTGTTAAAGTATATGAAAATGAGGGCGATCTTTTTTCCTTTGATGACGATTATAAATTTTTCGGAGAAAAAGAAGTTTCTTTGGTTAATCCGCTACACCTGACAGAAGCCTGTTTTGGTATTGATTTGATTGTAGATTATGAACATACTCAGCAACTCGATTTAGCTTGCAAATACTTTTTGTTCTTTCTGCAAAAAATCGGAAAAAGGGAGTATGTAGCAGTATTAGCTGAAGTCTTTCATAATACTCAGATCCATACAGCGTCAAAGGTTATAGTTACGATTCCAAATCTTAATAATGTATCGGAAGTGTATATTGAATTTATCGATGCAATTTATGGGGAACGAAATGCATTCCTTTATGATAATTACAAGCAATGTATTGTAGAGGAAGAAAGTTCAAGATACAGTAAATCTGAGGCTTACCGACGATATGAACATGTTCTGTATCCGAAGGACTATATATGGATTATACATAATGTCCCATCGGATAAAGTCATACTGGAGGCTGCGGAAAAGTGGCTGAAGGATTCGCATAAGAGAAAACATAAAAGTAACAGCATATGGAAAGAGGATAACTAATATACTTAACAATTCATTTTGAAAGGATAAAATATGAAATTTTCACCGATAAAAGCTTCTGAGGAAATAGCTGAGAAATATAAAAGATACCTTACAACAATTTTTGAAATTGCTGATAAAGATTATGCCGAACAGTTAAATCAAGAATTAAGCAGAAAAAATGTCCTTTATAGAGGCCCTTATCTGGATGCTACGGATTCATTCAAGACGGGAAGGTCAATTCGGGAGTTGATAGAAAGTGGAATTCTTCCTAAAATGTTTAAAAGGTTTGGATTTCCTCTTGATAGACCGTTGTATGCTCATCAGGAAACAGCTTTATTGAAATGTCTTGACGGAAAAAATATTGTTGTTTCAACAGGAACAGGCTCAGGTAAAACGGAAAGTTTTTTGTATCCTATTTTGTGTGAACTTGCAAAAGAAAAAGAAGAAGGCACATTGAATCCGGGAGTGCGGGCTCTGATTATTTATCCGATGAATGCGCTGGCAAATGATCAGGTGGAACGTTTAAGAGAGATTCTGGATGATTGTCCGGAGATTACATACGGAAGTTATACAGGACAGACTCGACACAAATTAAGCGATGCTTTGAATGAGTATAAAATATTGAACAGTGGAAGGCTCCCTAAGGTGAATGAACTTATCAGCAGAGATCAGATGATTGATACGCCTCCGAATATTCTAATTACAAATTATGCAATGCTTGAATATTTAATGGTCCGTCCAAAAGAGAACACGTTTTTTCACGGCAGTTTAGCAGGCAACTGGAAATATATTGTTATGGACGAGGCTCATGTCTATAATGGCTCAACTGGTATTGAAGTATCAATGTTGTTAAGACGTTTAAGGAGTAATCTTCATAATAAAGACATACAGTACATTTTAACCAGTGCGACACTGGGAAATGAAGATCAAAATGAAGAGGTTGCATCATTTGCGTCCAGACTGTGTAACAGTTCTTTTGAAAGTTCAAATGTTATTCGAGCTATACGCATTGAACCGCAGAGACTGTCAGAGGGTCTGAGTGTCTGGAATATAGATACATATAAATTTTTGGCCGAAGCTATTTTAGAAGAAGATAATCATCGAATTGAGGAAGAGCTTAGAAAAGTATCAGTGGATTATTCTGGTACAGATCTTTCAGAAAGTGTATATGAAGTTGTTGTAAAAGATAAAAATTACTGGAATATTCGGAGATTTTTAAAAGAAAAACCACAGACTGTGTACGATATCGCAGAGCTGCTTCATTGTACAATAAATCAGGTGGAGGACTTTGTAACTGTAGCTTCTTATGCCGAAAAGGCTGGTTCCAGACTGTTTGATGCGCGATATCATATGTTCATTAAAGCATCCGATAGTGCATTTATAACTCTTGGAAGATCAAAAAAATTAATGTTGAACCGAAATCGGACTATTATAGATGCTGGAATAGAATATGCGGTTTTTGAAATAGCAGTATGTAGTTACTGTCATGCAATTTATTTGATTGGACATACGAATGCACAAGGATATTTTGAACAATATAGTATGCATGACTCTATAGAAGGAAAAGAAATTCTGTATTTAGGCAGCGGGATATCAGACAGTGATGAAGAGCATGAATTGGCCAGCGAAAAAATAAATATAGAAGAATGCTTATTATGTTCCCGCTGTGGAAAGATAATGCCACTGAATGCTACGGCTGGTGAAAAATGCAGTCATTCCGAATCAGATTTCGTCAGGGTTTATAAAATAAATAGAAATACAGAAGAGCTTACCAAATGTATTGCCTGTGAAAATGTTAATGTTAAAGGTGTTTTGAGACAATTTTTTGCAGGGCAGGAGGCTGTGACAAGTGTTTTGGGAACAACCCTTTTCGAAGAACTTCCTTCATATAAGGTAGTAAGACAAATAAAAACTCAGGAAGAGGAAATGCTTTTTGATGATGAAGAGTTTTTTGACGACGCATCCGTCACGAAAGAGTATGAGGATGCAAAACAGTTTATTGCTTTTTCCGACAGCAGGCAAGCTGCAGCTTTTTATGCAAGCTATCTGCAGAAGACGTATACAGAAATTTTGTATAAACGGTTAGTAATTGAAACCTTGAAACACCGAAACTTTTGTGGAAATATTGTCCAATTCGCAGGTAATCTTCAAGCAGAGTTTGAAAAGTATCATCTCCCTGTAGACGAAAGCCTTTCATCGGAAAAAGAGGCGTGGAAAGCTATATTGAGTGAAATGGTTGATAGCTATTCTGGAAAATCATTACAGAATTTGGGCTTCTATAAGCTAACTGTTGATACATCCATTATTCCGGGATTGAAAGCGCTTGGATTTACTGCAGAGGAAAATACGGATATAATAAATGTTTTTCTTCAGTCTATGATGCAGGATGCAGCGATTTCATATCCTGTTCCTATGAATAAGACGGATAAAGAGTATTTTACCTATAACGGTCACGAGGGTGCGTTTACATATTCTGATTCCAATCCGGATTCATACCGTAAAGCATTTATTCCTTCAAAAAAAGGAAAGACGAATAAAAGAGCTGAATATATGCAGAAAGTGCTAAGGAAAACACATCAAGGTGGTGAAAATGATAAGCTCTTGGACAATATTCTAAAAAGTTTCTGGAAATTAATGATAAATCGAGAGATACTGGTTGCGGAAGCTGATCGTTATAAAGTAAACACAAAGAAGATCCAATTGAACTGTAATGCAAAGTTTTATCAATGTCCAGTCTGTAAGAAAATAACTCCGTATAACGTCAGAGGCGTTTGCCCTACATATAATTGTCAAGGGATGCTGAAGGAGGCTGACCCGAAAGAATTATTTAAAAATAACCATTATTATCATATATATCAAGAACTTGAAATAAGACCGCTTAGAATTGTGGAGCATACGGCTCAGTTATCGCGTGAAACGGCATATTCGTATCAAAAACAGTTTAAGGAAAAGAAAATAGACATTCTTAGTTGCTCTACAACGTTCGAAATGGGAGTTGATGTGGGAACACTGGAAACCGTATTTATGAGGAATATGCCTCCTTCTCCGGCAAATTATGCACAGAGAGCTGGACGTGCTGGAAGAAGCGTTAAATCAGCGGCATATGCACTGACCTTCTGTAATAAGGGCAGTCATGATTTTATGTACTTCAATCATCCGGAGGCTATGATACGCGGAGATATTAAACCGCCAGTATTTAAAGTGGAGAATGAAAAAATCGGAATCAGGCATGTCTTTGCTACGGCATTTGCGTTCTTCTGGAGGATATATCCGAATTATTTTTCCGACGTTGAAACTTTTATAGAACGAAAAGCGGATGTAAGTGGTGAAGAACTTCTCAAAGAATATTTAGATCAGAAACCTGAGAATCTTAAACAGTTCCTTATTGAGTTTCTGCCAAAAGAATTATCGGCAAAATATGATGTGAATAATTTTGGGTGGGTTAATAAATTAATAGATGAACAGGGAAAACTTACTCGGGCAATAAAAGACTATACATATGAAGTCGGTATTCTTGAAAAAGCGTACGAAGAAGCTTTGAACAGAAAGGGAAAAGTAGATTATTTACGAACAAGGATAAACACTTATAAAAAAGAAAATATTCTTTCTTTCCTTTCACGAAAAAATGTTTTTCCGAAATATGGATTCCCAGTAGATAATGTAGAATTATCAGTGCGGGAAATTGATTCAGGAAGCTCATCAAAAATTGAGTTGCAAAGGGATCTTGCCATGGCAATTTCGGAATATGCACCGGGTTCACAAGTAGTTGCAGATGGAAATTTAATAACAAGTCAATATATTCGTAAAGCGCCTGATATGGATTGGAAGCAATTTGACTATGTTTATTGTGAATGCAGTACACTCAATATAGAACCACATGTGGATTGCCCAGATGAAAATCACTTGAAAATTTGTTCTGTGTGTGGGAAACCGTTGGATCAGGAAAAAATAGGAACGTTTATTGTTCCTGAATTTGGTTTTGAGGCAGGAAAAATAGAAAAAGCAGGGTTAATTAAACCCCGCAGAACTTATAACAGTGAGGTCGCTTATATCGGATATCATAATCAGGTTCAGCAGAATAAACAGAGATCGGGAGATCGGGAGTATGAAATTGCATTTAGTCAAAATGATGAAATGGCTGTATTAAATAGATCAAACTTTTTTGTATGTCATAGATGTGGTTTTACCCGTTTGTCTAATAAGGCATTTCAGTCTGTACTGTTAGAACGACATCATCGAGCAGGAGGAGGCTGGTGTGAAAATAATAAATTGAAAAAATATTCATTAGGTTATCGTTTTGAGACAGATGTTATACAGATACGATTTATTTATCCCCAGATTAATGAATTTAACCAGGCGCTTTCGATACTGTATGGAATAATGAAAGGGACGTGTTCTTATCTTAGCATAGAAGAAAAAGACTTGGCAGGTTGTTTGCAATATTTTTATAATCAGGCGACTAGAAGCGGAAGCTTTACAATTGTCTTGTACGATCGGACTCCAGGCGGAGCAGGACACGTGAAGAGGCTGAATAATGCAGATACTTTTGAAAATGTACTGAAGGAAACATATAGAATTGTGAATAGTTGCACGTGTGGCGGAATAAAAATGGATACTTCCTGCTATAACTGTCTGAGAAGTTATTCTAATCAGAAGTATCATGACTTGCTACAGAGACGATATGTAGTGGAGTTTTTAGAGGAGTTTTTTAAGGCAGGTGGTAATTAGGAAGTTATATGACTTGTTCTAGTCTCCTATAACATTTTAGGTGGTTTTGTCTTGTGCCCTTAAAATACGTAAAGCTTTATTTTTGCGGTCTTTGTCGTTTTGATCGGAAGAGAGTGTCGAAAGATGTAGTGTAATAAAATATAATGGACACTAAAATGAATGGAAGAAAGAAATGGTGAACAGCATAGCACTTTGATAAAATTAGTAAGATGATATAAGAACTTCAGGTAATCTATAATGAGTTTATATAAAAGCAATCGGGGGAAATCAGTATGTAAATATATTTATCTGAAAAGTATCCACATACTAAAGATTGTTTTTGGGATTTATGATATAATTGTCAACAATGAGGGGCATTTTGATAATCCCTAGCATTCAATAACTTCCGATAACTTTTTGTTATCGGAATCAGGAGGTTTACATATGAATGAATTAATGAAAAAATATGAGATGACCGAGGAGGACATCAAACTGCGGTTCATCACTCCTGCAATTGAAGCAGCCGGATGGGATAAGTTCAAACAAATCAAACTCGAATATAATTTTACCGATGGTCGAGTCATTGTCAGAGGAAATGTCACTGCAAGAGGAAAAAGAAAACGGACAGATTATCTTCTTTACTATCGTCCAAATCTCCCGCTTGCTATTGTCGAAGCCAAAGATAATAAACATAGTCTCGGTGCCGGTATGCAGCAGGGGATTGAGTATGCAGAATGCTTAGATGTCCCCTTTGTATATAGTTCTAACGGTGACGGATTCCTTGAGCATGATATGAAGAGTGGGAAGGAACGGGAACTAAAGTTAAATGAATTCCCTTCTCCAGAGGAATTGTGGGCGCGATATAAAAATATAGAGCGGATTATATCTGAACAGGAAAAATTGATAACAGAACCATATTATTTTAATCCGGGAGATAAAACACCTCGATATTATCAGCGAATTGCTATTAACAGAACTGTAGAGGCGATTGTTCGCGGTCAAAATCGTATTCTGCTGGTTATGGCTACTGGAACCGGAAAAACATATACTGCTTTTCAAATTATCCATCGTCTTTGGAAATCAGGGGTAAAACACAAAATTTTATTCCTTGCGGACAGAAACGTCCTTGTCGATCAAACGATGCAACAGGACTTTAAGCCTTTTTCAAAGGTAATGACTAAAATTGAAGGGAAAAAGCTGGATAGTTCCTATGAAATATATTTATCACTTTACCAGCAGCTTGCGGGGGATGAAAACGAAGAACCATTCCGTGCATTTAAACCTGATTTTTTTGATTTAATTGTCATTGATGAATGCCATAGAGGTTCAGCAAAGGAGGACTCTCGTTGGCGTAAAATATTGGAATACTTTTTCAACGCCACACAGATCGGACTTACTGCCACACCGAAGGAAACCAAAGAGGTTTCCAACATTAGTTATTTTGGAGAACCAATTTATACATACAGTTTGAAACAAGGCATTGATGATGGATTTCTGGCACCATATAAGGTTTTACGTGTAGGTTTGGACAAAGATTTAGAGGGATGGCGTCCTGTAGCGGGCCAAAAAGATATTTACGGGTATGAAATTGAAGATCGTGAGTATAACACAAAGGACTATGATAAAACTTTAGTCATTGATGATCGTACTATCGCCGTAGCAAAGCGCATTACTCGTTTTTTAAAAGAAAATGATCGTTTTGCGAAAACTATAGTTTTTTGTGTTGATATTGACCATGCGGAGAGAATGCGTCAGGCGCTGGTAAATGAAAATAGCGATCTTGTAGCACAAAATCCGAAATATATTATGCGTATTACAGGGGATAATGCTGAAGGTAAAGCACAATTGGATAATTTTATTGCAATTGATAGTACATATCCAGTCATTGTAACCACTTCAAAACTCATGACAACCGGAGTAGACTGCAAGACTTGTCGCCTTATCGTTCTTGATAATAATATTAACTCCATGACTGAGTTTAAACAAATAATTGGTCGGGGTACACGATTAAAGCCGGATTATGGTAAAGAATACTTTACGATTATGGATTTCCGTAATGCCTGCAGGCTATTCGCAGATCCAGAATTCGATGGTGAGCCTATTTCTGTAATTGATATAGATCCAGACGATGAATCTGAAACGCCTCCGACAATTCCTGATCAGCCAAGTGTTCCACATAATCCAGTAGATGTCGAAGGAAAAGAGCCACCGGAAAAAAGGCATAAATTTCGTATTAGAGGAGTCGATGTTTCGGTGCTTCATGAACGTGTACAATATTATGATAAGGATGGAAAACTTATAACGGAAAGTGTGATTGATTATTCCAAAAAAAATATTCTTGGAGAATATGCCACTTTGGATTCATTTTTGCACGCATGGAATAGTAAACAGCGGAAACAGGCCATTATAGATGAATTAAAAGATCGTGGTGTCTTGCTTGATGCGTTACGCGATGTTTCTGGACAGAAGGATATCGATGATTTTGATTTGATTTGTCACATTGCATATGACAAAGAACCTCTTACAAAAATCGAGCGTGTAAACAATGTGAAAAAAAGAGGATATCTTTACAAATATTCTGGATTGGCTCAGGAGGTGCTGTCAGCACTTCTTGATAAATATATGAATGATGGCATCTGCGATATCGATAACTTAGAGATCCTTTCTAACGATCCGTTTCGTCAGTTTGGTACTCCGATGAAAATAGCCAAACTATTTGGAGGCAAAGCTGGATATCTAAAAACCGTTCATGAACTGCAAGGAGAAATATATGCTGCATAAGGAGAAAGCGAAATGAGTTTAAATAATCTCGTCAAAAGACTTCAGGATATTATGAGAAATGATGCCGGTATTAATGGCGATGCACAGCGTATTGAACAGATGGTGTGGATTCTGTTTCTTAAGGTATACGATGCAAAAGAAGAAATCTGGGAATTTTATAACGATGATTATGTATCCATAATACCAGAAGAGTTGCGCTGGCGTAATTGGGCTGTGGACAATAAAGATGGTAAGGCGCTTACAGGTGATGCACTTTTGGACTTTGTCAACAACAAACTTTTTCCACAGCTTAAGGCAATTGAGATTGACGAAAACACTCCTATGAGTCAGATTATAGTCCGTACAGCTTTCGAGGATAATAATAACTATATGAAAGATGGTATCCTGTTAAGGCAAGTTATTAATGTAATAGATGAAATTAATTTTGAGGAGTATGAGGATAGACATGCTTTTGGAGAAATATATGAGACTATTTTACGTAGTCTACAGAGCGCAGGTAACTCTGGTGAATTTTATACTCCACGTGCTGTAACAGATTTTATGGTTCAAATGATCCAACCAAAATTAGGCGAATCTATTGCTGATTTTGCTTGTGGTACAGGCGGTTTCCTTACGTCTGCTTTGAAGGTGCTGGATAAACAGGTAGAGACTGTTGAAGACAGAAATATATACAGCAACTCAGTATATGGAATTGAGAAAAAAGCGTTGCCATTTCTGTTGTGTGCGACTAATATGCTTCTACACGATATCGATAATCCAAGGATAATACATGGTAATTCATTAGAGAAAAATGTTCGCGATTATAAAGAAGATGATCGGTTTGATGTGGTATTGATGAATCCTCCATACGGAGGAAACGAAAAAGATGCTGTAAAACAGAATTTTCCTGCTGAGCTTCGCAGCAGTGAGACAGCAGATCTTTTTATGATAGTAATTATGTATCGACTTAAGAAAAATGGCCGATGCGCGATTATTTTACCGGATGGTTTCTTGTTTGGCACGGATAATGCAAAAATGGCTATCAAGAAAAAACTCATGAGTGAATTCAATCTACATACTATTATCCGAATGCCTCATAGTGTATTTGCTCCATATACTTCGATTACAACCAATATTTTGTTTTTTGATCATACAGGTCCTACAAAAGAAACTTGGCTTTATCGGTTAGATATGCCGGAAGGATATAAGAATTTTTCAAAAACGAAGCCAATGAAACTGGAGCATTTTGATCCGGCTATTAAATGGTGGAACGACAGACAAGATATTAATGTAGATGGTTTTGATAAAGCAAAAAAGTATTCTGCTGAAGAAATAGCTGCTCGTAACTATAATCTTGATCTTTGCGGATACCCTCACGAAGAAGAAGAAATACTGCCCCCCAAAGAGTTAATTCAGCAATATCAAAAGAAACGTGCCAGTCTGAATGCTGATATAGACCGTATACTGGCTCAAATTACAGAAATTCTTGGAATAGATTTATCGGAGGACTCAACAGAATGACGGCACAACAATTAAAAAATTCTATTTTGCAGATGGCAGTTCAGGGGAATCTGGTACCGCAAGATCCAAACGATGAACCAGCCAGTGCCCTTTTGGAACGTATTAGAGCAGAAAAGGAACAACTAATAAAAGAGAAAAAAATTAAGAAGGTAAAGAATCCGTCTGTCATCTTTCGAGGTGCTGATAATTTGCCTTATGAGAAAGTTGGAAAAAACGAACCGGTGTGCATTGCGGATGAAGTCCCATTTGAGATTCCTGAATCATGGGAATGGGTACGACTCACAAGTGTTGTTTATAATCATGGTCAAACAAAACCAGAGGAAGATTTTTGCTATATAGATATTGGATCCATTGATAATGAACATCAAAGGTTAAGTACAGGGGAAACGATTATTACCCCTGAAAAGGCCCCCTCACGAGCAAGAAAAATTGTTAAAGGAGGGGATGTCATCTATTCTACTGTACGTCCATATTTACATAATATGTGCATTATTGACCGGAATTTCAGTAAAATGCCAATTGCCAGTACTGGATTTGCCGTTTTTACATGTCATGCAGATTTTTTCAATGAATATTTGTTTTATTATTTGATGTCACCAGATTTTGATTCCTATGCGAATAATGTAGAAAATTCAAAAGGTGTTGCATATCCAGCAATCAATGATGCTCGTTTATACAAAGCCTTGATACCGCTCCCCCCGGTGGCTGAGCAACATAGAATAGTAGACAAAATAAAATCTGTTCTGCCCGAAATAGAAAAATATAATTTAGTCGCGTCAGAACTAAATAGCATAAACCATAATTTTCCAGATAATCTAAAACGCTCCATTCTTCAGTGGGCGGTACAAGGGAAACTAGTACCGCAAGATCCGGCTGATGAGCCTGCCCAAGCCCTTCTGGAGCGCATTAAGGTAGAAAAGCAAAAGCTAATCAACGAAGGGAAAATAAAGAAGGATAAGCACGAATCCATCATTTTCAGAAGGGATAATTCTCATTATGAGAAGTTGGACAGTGTAGAACGCTGCATAGATGATGAAATACCGTTTGATTTACCAGAATCATGGGAATGGGTACGTCTTGGCTATTTGTTGAAGGTCGAGTCCGGAAAGCCCCTTACTTCTAAAGAAATGAAGTCTGGAACTATACCTGTCTATGGAGGAAATGGAATAGCTGGGTATCACAATGAATATCTAGTTGATGAAGAGACCGTGGTAATTGGTCGAGTGGGTTATTATTGCGGTAGCGTTCATATAACAGAGCCTAAGGCGTGGGTAACTGATAATGCATTCATAACTATATATCCTAAGGGGTGCATTGATTATTCTGGCGCGACAGAGCCACCTGTCCGACAAAGTCAGAGCCATAGTTCCGATGGTACAGAGCCGCCTTGATTTCGCTTGATTGCCTTAGACTTGCTGGAGTCAATGCTTGTCAAGGCCAGAGCCGCTATAGCGGGGCGTTAGTCGCCTTTACAAGCATTGTTCCAGTAAGTAATCTGTTGAGGACAAAATCATGGATTTTGACTGGCTCTCATTCTCCGGAATGGTGGCTCTCAAAATCCGGTTCAGTGGCTCAAAATGCTCCGGTATAATCAGGTGCATTGATCGAGATTATTTGGTTTTTACGTTGCGTAGTATGAATTTAGGCCAAAACAACAATGCTACGGCACAACCTGTAGTATCTGGAAAAAAGATATATCCAATGTTGTTCCCTTTACCACCACTTGCAGAACAGAAACGTATAGCTTCAAAATTAAAAGAGATTCTACCTTTCTGTAAAATTATATAAAGTATAAGACATACACTTCAATATTCTGAAGTGTATGCCTCTCTTTTACCAATCTACAACGGTGTCCACGATTTCTCGCTGCTCTGTAGCTGTTTTTCTGAGATAGATACGTGTGGTTTCAATACTTTCATGCCCCATAAGATCAGCCAGAAATGTTATGTCATTACATCGTTCTAGAAAACTCTTGGCGAATCTGTGACGGAATGAATGCGGGTATACAACTGCGGGATCAATGCAATACCGGACAGCCAGTTTCTTTAGTTGCCCGGAAATACCACGTGTCGTAATACGCTGGCCATATTTGTTTAAAAAAATGAAACCGCTTTCTTTCTGCTTATCCGTCAACCAAGAAAGGGCCTCATCCTGTAAGGTTTTGGGTATGTAGATTCTTCTGAGTTTTCCGCCTTTAGAATACAAATCAAGATGTCCAAGTTTAATGTGTTCTACTTTGATTTGGATTAGCTCGCTAACTCTTGCGCCAGTAGCAGCCAGAAAGCGAATTACAAAATACCAAAAAAGTTCATCATCTTGTTTCAAACAAGTTTTAAAGTATTCATAATCTGCCTCGCTAATGACATTTTCCAAAAAAGCTTTTTGCTGAACTCGAACAAACGATTGTTTCCATTTATCCTTCCCGATACTTTCCAGATAGCAGTTTATGGCACGGAGACGTAGATTGACAGTTTTGGGCTTGTAACTCTCTATAAGCCACATTTTGTATGCCCGAAGATTTTTTAGTGTTACTGCATCGTATTGTTCGCTAAACTGCCTGACAGCAAACAAATAGGATAAAATTGTGTTTTCTGAGAGATTAATTTCTCTCAAATGCCTTTCAAATTTTTTTAACATGGTGAAAGACCTCCTTTCACCATGAAATTATACATCTTCAAAATTACAATCCGTTAATCAAGGGAAATCATACACTGATATGAGCAACAATTTCCCGTTGCTCGTTGGATATTTCCATATATTGCACCTTGCTGTCCAATCAAAGGGTAATCTCCACGCTAGTTTGCCTCTGGATGCAATCAGCGGACTCCAACAGACTGTTTTGCGGAGCAAAACGGACGCGATGCGGAGCGAGCGGACCTAATCTGTAGATATTGAAATCTGCTAGTATCTTATAATGATTAAGGCCATTGAAAATGGTACGAATCATTTAAGGAGGATGCCTTATGTTAGATTACAAGAGCATC
>ERZ1643246.2289-NODE-2289-length-18590-cov-53.264311_pt1 | contig 18590 bp, 18 predicted proteins | sample MGYA00579265_ERZ1643246 | MGnify/ENA primary metagenome ERZ1643246 (study PRJEB29033, sample SAMEA4952261) | chicken gut metagenome | biome: Broiler Chicken; feature: Gastrointestinal Tract; material: Caecum | place: Ireland | collected 2018 | study: Broiler...
TACAAATAATAATGCTATTATTTCCAAGAATATGAATCCCTATACCAAAAAGAGGGAATCTCGCGTTATCTGAATATATTCTTTTTGTAGTCATGAGTAATTTTCAGATAAACTGCCCATATTCCCAAGTACAGCAAAGAAAGCAGCAGATCTGATTCAAAATATGCTTTCGTTTCTATTATCTCCGGCAGCAGATCTGCCAGCATATACAAGGCGTATATCCCAATGATCGTCTGAATCCCCAGATTAAGAAATGCTAAAAATCCTGTCACTTCATACTTTTTTCTATGCTGATTTTCTCTCAGCAAGCAGATTTCAAACAAAAATGCAATTCCTGAAGGAGCGCTAAAAATGAATACGGCATAAAACGGTACCTCCCCTCCCCAAAAGCACTGATAGATTATATTGATAAACCGGATCAGCATAATACTGGCTAAAATTATATGCAGTTTTTTATTCATATTACTTGTTAACATACCCTGCCCCCTCTTTTCTTATAAATGATCCAAATGCAGTTTTATTTCTTCATAATCAAAGGAAGAACCAATTCTTTGATTATTCTGATCTAATATTCGGTAATGTTTTGAAATAATATTCTGCTGAATCTTGTAACCATTTTTTTGCTCCAGTTCACGCCACCAGACATGACCTCCCATGGTTTTCTTATATATAATTTCACCCTGGTCAAATGCAAGACTCTTTATAATTTCTTCCGGATATCCTCCAAATGCAGTCTCCAGTATGTCACTGTCAGAAAAAATACTGCATAAAGCCACACTGCCAGTCCATCCGAGAGAGCGTCTTCCTTTCTCAATTTCCACCAATTTCTTTTTTGATATTCCTATAACTTCTGACATTTTCTGCTGACTGAATCCATATTCTGTCCTTATCATTTTTTCTTTGCCATCACATAACGCAATAAATTCCTCTCTTGTCATTTCATTCTCCTTCCATTTATAGTGTAATTTTACACTATTTATTCCGTTTTTACAACTCCATTTTATATCTGATGCCGATATATTATCCCGAAATATTACATTGGGAGAACTGCCTATGACCAATTCAAGAATACGGCCGCATAAAATAATACCCTGCAGACAATATATCTTGTTCGCAGGGTATTACTCTCTCACTCTTTTTCTTCAATTGCCGCAAAAAATAATTCGTACAGATCGTCTTCTCCTTCCAGTTTCGGTGAGTTTTCTCCACCTCCATTTGTACTCCTTTTCATTGAAGCGTAAAATTCCTCTCCGGCATTTACAAGTTCCATCGGATAAAGTTCATATCCAAGTTCCTGGCATTTCTTACAAAAAGCAAACAGCGGTTCTTCTGCCTGTCTTGTCTCTAATAATTCCTGCCGTATCTTCTCATCATGAAATGCCTTTTCCTGCAGTTCTGTTAAAATATCAAATACTGTCATCTGACTCACCTCCCTGTGAATATCTGATGTTTCCGGCTCATTGAATACAAAAAGGCGCCTATGTTTTTACATAAGCGCCTTTGCTTCTGATTCTTTTATTTTACAAGTAAAGATTTTCCTGTCATCTCTTTTGGCTGTTCCATTCCCATCATCTCAATCAGCGTTGGAACAATGTCTGCAAGGCATCCGCCTTCTCTTAATGTTACGCCCTCATCATAATTTACAAGGATAAATGGTACCGGATTTGTTGTATGAGCAGTGAATGGTTCTCCTGTCTTATAATCTACCAGCTGTTCTGCATTTCCATGGTCTGCACAGATAAACATCTGTCCGTTTACTTCTTTAATTGCATCCACAGCATCTCCAATGCATTTATCTACTGCCTCAACAGCTTTGATTGCCGCAGCTTCAATTCCTGTATGACCAACCATATCGCTGTTTGCGAAATTCACAATAATTACATCATATTTATCTGATTTGATTGCTTCTACTAATTTCGCTCCAACTTCCGGCGCGCTCATTTCAGGCTGAAGATCATATGTGGCAACTTTTGGAGAATTTACAAGAATACGCTCTTCTCCTTCATTTGGTTCTTCAATTCCACCGTTAAAGAAGAATGTAACATGCGCATATTTCTCAGTTTCTGCCAGACGAAGCTGTTTTAAACCATGAGCTGCAAGATATTCTCCAAATGTATTCTTGATCTCAACTTTATGGAATGCTACCAGTTTATTCGGAATTGTAACATCATACTCTGTAAAGCATACAAATGTTGTCTTAAAGTATCCATTTGGACGTTCAAACTGATCAAATTTATCATCGCAGATTGAACGAGTGATTTCTCTTGCACGGTCTGGTCTGAAGTTATAGAAAATAACAGAATCGTTTTCTTTTAATGTTGCAACCGGAGCTCCATCTTTCATGATGACAGTAGGAACTACGAATTCATCTGTAACGTCTTCTTTGTAAGATGCCTCGATTGCGTCTACTGCATCTTCTGCTGTATTTCCCTGTCCGAGAACGATTGCGTTATATGCTTTCTGAACACGATCCCAGCGATTGTCACGGTCCATAGCGTAGTAACGTCCTGAAACAGACGCGATCTCTCCGACACCGATCTCTTTCATCTTCTCAACTAACTCTTCTGCATATTCTTTTCCAGAAGTAGGCGGAGTATCACGTCCGTCTAAAAACAGATGTACATAAACCTTGTCCAGTCCATTTCTCTTCGCCATTTCAAGAACACCATATAAATGTGTATTGTGGCTGTGTACTCCTCCATCAGATAACAATCCAAAACAGTGAAGTGCAGAATTGTTTTTCTTACAGTTATCCATTGCTTCCAGCAGAGCTTCATTCTTAAAGAAATCTCCATCTTCAATTTCTTTTGTAATTCTTGTTAATTCCTGATATACGACACGTCCTGCGCCCATATTCAGATGTCCCACTTCAGAATTACCCATCTGTCCTTCTGGAAGTCCGACTGCCATACCAGAAGCATTTCCTTTTACAAAAGGATATTCTTTCTTCAGTCTGTCCATGACTGGAGTTTTAGCTTCTGCTACCGCATTCCCTTCTACCTTGTCATTTAATCCGTATCCATCTAAAATCATAAGAACAGTTGGTCTTCTACTCATTTTTATCTCCTTTATTTTATGAATTTTTCTTTTATAGTCCGTTAATATTATAGCGATTTTTTAAAATAAATTCAACATCAGATTCTTTGATGATATAAAAAATCTACAGACAATTGTGTAAAATCACTAATAATCTCATCTGCCATATGCAGATCCTGTTTTATCGCATCCGGATTTGCATAGCCGATACATCCCATTCCTGCTGCCTTTGCCGCCTTCACTCCACTTTCAGAATCTTCTATTACAATACATTTTTCCGGAGCGATCCCCAATGCTGCTGCCGCTTTCAAAAATATTTCAGGATCCGGTTTTCCCTTTTTGCAGTGTTCTCCGCTGATGACCGCATCAAACATATTGGTAATGCCGATTGCCTGTAAATCTGCTTCAATATCCGTTACATTGGACGAAGAGGCCAAAGCCATCGGAATCCTGTCTGCCTTAAGCTGTTTTATAAGATCAACGCTTCCCGGCATTGCTTTCATTCCTTCTTTTTCAATCAGTTCTTTCCGGATTTCTGACCACTGTTTAATATAATATGAAACTTCTTCCGGAAGATGGAATTCCTCTTTCATGACAGTCCACATATATTCGTGAGTTGTTCCGAGAAACTGATCATGATAATGCCAGTCCACTTCAATCCCGGATCGTTTCAGCAAAATATGTTTTGCCATAACGTTGCTGTATTCTGAATCTGCGATGACTCCATCCTTATCAAATATTACTGCCTGATACATTTTCTTTTTCATAAATTTTCTTCCCCGCCTCCGCTGCCTTCCGCTGAATTTTTCATTGCATATCCACTATATTATCGTAAGGCAGCATTGTCAACAAATCTTCTTCTCTGTTATAAGACGGTTCCAATTTCTAGACGCTGCTTCAGGAACGTAGTATAATATCAGAAGGGATATATTTACAGATTTTCCATGGAATTGGAGGTGCAATTATGTTACACGAAGTTAGCTTTCAGTCTTTTAATGATCGTGATGAAGTTCAGGGATGGATCTATGTTCCAGCCGCAAAACCAAAGGGAATTGTCCAGATCATCCACGGATTTGGAGAACATTCCCGGAGATATCTGCATATGATCGTAAAATTTATGGATGCAGACTATATTGTGGCTGCTGATGACCATGTCGGCCACGGAAAAACCGCTATGATGAATGATACATGGGGCGACTGGGGAGACAAAGGCTTCCATACGATGATGGAAGATGAACACACTTTAAAGACCATCGTATGTGAAAAATACCCTGATCTGCCTTATTTTTTGTTTGGCCACAGCATGGGATCCTTCATCACAAGAGATTTTGCCGCAAAATATGGAAACGAACTGTCTGGAATCACGATATGCGGTACAACCGGTATTTTCCGGGGCGCAGACAAAGCAGCCGAAGCTTTAAAAAAAGCAATTGATGAAGGAAAGGGCAAAGAATCCGATCCGCAGTTTACTGCCGGTCTGATGGGCTGGATGTGTGAACGATGCGGCGATGTTTCCATCGGAAATGAATGGATTTGTGCAGATCCCTATGTACAGCAGGATCATGCGGATGATCCTTTTGACGCTTTTACAAAACCAACAACCAATCAGGCTCTCTATGATTTTACGCAGATGATGGAATCCATTGTGGGAACTCAGTGGGCCGAAAAAGTTCCAAAAGAACTTCCCATCTATAACATCGGAGGAGACCAGGATCCTGTCGGCGAATATGGAAAAGGCATCTATGAAGTCTCAAACTGGCTGTACGAAACCGGACATACAGTAACCACCAAAGTTTATTCCGGATACCGTCATGAAATTCATAATTATTCTGCAATCAAAGATGAAGTAGAGGAAGGAATCTTAGCATTTATGGATGCTGTTCTTTCTTAGTCTCTATCTCATATACAAGAAGACGGCAGATTGATTTCCGCCGTCTTCTTTTATTTCACCCGCACCTTGATCAGTCTGCTGTACTGACTGTAGATTTTTTTCCCCTGAACCGTCTTATATGCTCTGACCTTTATATAATAAGACTTCTTTGATTTCAGATTTTTTATCTTATATTTCTTTCCTGCGTTCACTGTTCTGAAGTTTTTATTCTTTTTTAAAGAATAAGATATCTGATATCCGCTGACTTTTGCAGAACTTCCTGATACCGTTACAGATTTTTTCCCTGACTGAACTTTTACGGAAGGTGTTTTAGGCCGAATCGTAAAAGACCTCTCTATTTTCCCCGTATAGTTTCCGATTCCAGTCCATCTGATTTTTGCAGTTCCAGGCCCGTTATTGTTATAATAGGTAATTTTATAATCTCTTCCTTCCTTTAGTGCAGCCCTGCCATCTTTGAGCGCCGGTTTGATCGTAATCGGACGGTTCTGATATGTCTGCTGACTGATCTTTGATACAGATACTTTTGTTATTTTCTTTGCAGGAGTTTTCTCTTCCGCCTTTGGCCTTTGTTCCGCAGACGGATTAGAAATTGCTGGAACCGTTTCTTCTGCCGGTCCCTGAATCACATCTGTTTTTTTCTCTTCATAAACCGGAAGTATACGAATTTTTTCTCCGTTGAATGTTACTTTAATCAGATCTCCTTCGCTTACCTTTTTCCCATCTCGTTCCCAGTGTAAAAATTCGTATCCGGCTTTCTCCTGAGCCGCCAGATCGTCCTGACTGAGTGTATACTGCTGGATGATTTCTTTTTCTTTCCGGCCAATGATCAAAACTCCTTTTATCTTCTCCCATACAGCTGCCGCTTCCAGATCCTGTGTCCGTCCGTTTACATAGATCGATCCCCCGGCGGGATAGATATTTACTCCGTTTCTCAGTCTCCATCCCCGGAAAACATAACCTTCTTTTTGATATCTGTTTGCCGGAAAATAGAATCTCTTTCCATTATCCGCCTCCATGGATTCCATCGTTCCGCTGACATTATCCGCTCCCGGCTGAAAATGGACTTTTATGCGGTCCGGAATCACAGGCTTATCTTTTTCCACCACGCAGATAATACGGATATTCTCTTCTTTTGCTCCTGGAGTATACTGAAATTCATTTTCTGTTATATTTCCCTTTGAACTTGTCCATTTCACAAAATGATAGCCTTCCTCTATTTTCATCTTTGGAAGCTGGATTCGTTCTCCCGTCTTTCCCCGGGTTACGACTGTATCTGGTTCTGCATATGCTGCCTGCTGAGGAATCTGATATTCTATCACGTATTGATTTGCTTCCCAGCTGCTTTTTAAAGTCAGTCCATAACTTTCTACGGCCTCTGCATCTTCTTTCAAAAGCTGGTTTTCCATACCATTTCCGGTTATTTTCCACTGCAGGTGTTTCCCTTTTTCTCCAAAATCCTGCGCATATAAATCTTTCGGAGAGACCAGCAGCGGTTTTGCTGATTTTTGCACTTTTGGATAAATGATTGTTCTCAGCGTTGGAGTATGCGAAGCAGAAAAGGCTTCTAACGCTCCGTTTTCTGAAAGATTGATTTCTTCCAGTCTCGTATCGCCACAGTGCAGAAGTTTCAGGTCCGGATTGTTTACAAAACTAAGGCTTCCTGTCAGGTTATAATTCCCCAGCAGCGCTGCCTCTTTCAGTTCTGTATTCCAGTTTGTATTTAAGGTTTCCAGTTCATTGTTATTCATGTACAGTTCTTCCAGTTCCGGAAAATATGCCAGATCGATCTGCTGAATTCTGTTCTCATTTAAGTTGAGCCACTGAATTTTACGAAAATGATACAAGCCGGATGGATCCTGTATTCCTCTCCCACTAAGACCGACGGATGTAACCCGGTCTCGCTCTTCTTCATTCAGTGCTCCGTCTCCATCTCTGTCATACCGCTGTGCCATTTCTAAAACTGCAGGGTCCCTGAAATTCTGAAGGTTCAATTCCACTTTCTTTTCCTTATCCGTCTGGAGCAGAGAAAGCACCTGAAACTTCGGAAAGCCATATTGCTCCTGCATTTGTCCTTTAGTTTCAGATGCCGATACCCTGCCAGCATCTTTTCCTGCCATAACAGCAGCTGCATATGCCAGAAAGCATATGCGCAACAATACTTTTTTCATTTTTCCCCCTTTATTTATGTATACTATTTTCCCTGAAAGTCCGGATTTTTGTTCCCCTTTTCCGAACTTTGCCTGATTGTATCATCCCCCTGCTTTAACTGTCAATGCCTTGAATCCTGGTAATTTTACCCATCTATTCTGCGTCTGATCTCCGCAAAAGATATTACCGGAGGCTGGTTTTTTAAATGCTGGCCGATTTCTTTTTCCATCCATATCATATGATACCAGCGCTGAAATTTATATCCGCAGTTTTGAAATTTCCCAATCTGCTGATACCCCAGGCGCTTATGAAAATTCACACTGTCCATTGTCAGATATTCATCTTCCTGCTCCGGATATGCAATACATGCATAAAGATTTAAAATTCCCTGTTCCTTTAACACTGATTCCAGCCTGTCATACAATCTTTTCCCAATACCTATTCCTCTCTTCTCCTGCTGGATGTAAATTGTTGTTTCCACCGCCCAGTCATATGCTGCTCGTTCTTTTAAAGGTCCTGCATAAGCATATCCGGCCGGCTTTCCGTCCTGTTCCGCCACAAAATACGGATATTTTCTCAGTGTGTTTTCAATTCTCTGCTGGAATTCTTCTATAGAGGGAACCTCATATTCAAATGTAATTGCTGTATTTTCCACATAAGGCGCATATATCTTTAACAGCTCTTCTGCATCTTCCGGCCTTGCTGTCCTGAAACAGATTTCTTTGTTTTTACCATTCATTCTCTCTCTCCTGCTTTTATGCTTCCTTCCACTGACTCTTTTGAGACAGCTCTATTGACTGTTTTAAATAATTGAAATTTCCCCACATATATTTTCGAAAATTATATCCTCCTGCCCGATAAACTTCATGAAACGCTGCCCATACACTCACTGCCGTACATCCCATAAGCACAATCCTGAAAATCTTATCTCGAAGTCTTACTGGAAAATGACTCAAAGTATAAGATTGGAATATAATATGGGGCAGTTCATCATGGAGCATCTGTCTGCATATGCTTTTTAATGCCGGTGAATCTATACTTTTTGACAATGCATCATAATATGTCAGCGCTATGATCTCCGCAGCTGCCAAAACCGTAACTTCACATTTCAAACTTCCCAGTTTCCTGAAAGCTCGGAAAATATAATCCAGATGAGACTTTGTTGATGGACGAATCCTATAATAATCCATAAATTTTTTCAAATAAGAGGAATGCCCATTCTCCTCTTTGATAAACCAGCGGACTGCTTCTTTGTAATCCTTCTCTCCTGTCTTAACCGCAAAAATTTCGGCCAGCCGCATCAGATTTCTTCCCTCTGAAGCTTCTCCCCTTTGAAAGGCTCGAATCGATGGCTGAATTAAAATCCTGTCTTCCGGCATCAATATGGATTCCTTCGAAAAATCAATGTTCAGACGATGTTCATTGTTTTTCTTAAAATACCGGATCCAGTCATTATAATGAAACTGACTCATTTTAGATCTTGTGATAATCATCATTTTGTGTCTCTCCTTCCTTTTCCCCTCTCTGCAACAGGATTATCTTTTGCAAGAAATCCTCTCAGGCAAGAAAAATCCCCGAACAATATATGCCCGGGGACCCATCTCATAATTAATCATCAAAATTATTTATAGTTTACAATTTTTCCAAAGTCCGGTTTTAAGGATGCTCCGCCAACTAATCCTCCATCGATATCCGGCTGCGCGAATAATTCCGGAGCACTGTCAGCAGATACAGATCCACCGTACTGGATACGGATTGCTTCTGCTGTTGCATCATCATAAACTTCAGCGATGCATGCACGAATTGCTGCACATACTTCCTGAGCCTGTTCTGTTGTTGCAACTTTTCCTGTTCCGATTGCCCAGATTGGTTCATAAGCGATAACAGCTGTCTTTGCCTGATCAGCAGTTACACCCTGGAACGCAATCTTAATCTGCTGGCGAACGAAATCAATTGTAACGCCCTGTTCTCTCTGTGTAAGAGTTTCTCCACAGCAGATGATCGGTGTAATTCCATGTTCGAAGGCTTTTAATACTTTCTTGTTTACAGTTTCATCTGTCTCAGCAAAGTATTCTCTTCTCTCGGAATGTCCGATGATTACATATTTTACACCTAAATCTGTAAGCATATTTGGAGCGATTTCTCCTGTGTAAGCTCCGCTTTCTTCAAAGTACATATTTTCAGCGCCGATTGCAATGTTGCTTCCCTCTGCTGCTTCGATCGCTGCCGGGATATCAATTGCTGGCACACAAAATACAACATCTGAAGTTTCACTTGCTACTAATGGTTTTAACTCCTCAATTAAAGCTTTTGCTTCACTAGGAGTTTTGTTCATTTTCCAGTTTCCTGCTACGATTGTTTTACGCATTCGACTTATCCTTCTTTCTTAAAATGTTTTTCTGTCCACGGCTTTCGCCTGTTTTGATTGAGTATGGAATTTCACAATGAAGTTCCGCTGACTAACATTCGGTCTGTGCCTTTGTTTCGAATTCGCTGCCAGTTGTTCCCTATTTATCGTTGGCTGCAACTACACCTGGAAGGTCTTTTCCTTCTAAGAATTCAAGAGATGCTCCACCACCTGTTGAGATATGTGTCATCTTATCTCCGAATCCTAACTGATTAACAGCTGCTGCAGAGTCTCCTCCACCGATGATTGTTGTAGCTTCTGTCTCTGCAAGAGCTTCTGCTACAGCGATCGTTCCTTTTGCAAGGATTGGATTTTCAAATACACCCATTGGTCCGTTCCAGACAACAGTCTTAGCAGATTTTACAGCGTCTGCAAATTTAGCTGCTGTTTCTGTTCCGATATCTAATCCCATCATATCTGCAGGAATTGCATCAGATGGTACAACAGATACTTCGATTTCTGCATCGATTGGATCTGGGAATGCTTTTGCAATCGTTGTATCAACTGGAAGGTACAGATTCTTTCCTAACTTCTCAGCTTTATCCATCATTTCCTTGCAGTAGTCGATCTTTTCATCATCAACTAAAGAAGTTCCTACTTCATATCCCTTTGCTTTTAAGAAGGTATATGCCATTCCACCACCGATGATCAGTGTATCACATTTTTCAAGAAGGTTGTCGATTACATTTAATTTGTCAGCAACTTTTGCTCCACCTAAGATGGCTACCATTGGTCTTTCCGGATTATTTACTGCATTTCCTAAGAAATCAATTTCTTTCTGCATTAAATATCCAACAACAGCGGTATCAACGAATTTTGTTACACCTACATTAGAGCAGTGTGCTCTATGCGCGGTACCAAATGCATCATTTACAAATACATCGCAGAGGCTTGCCAGCTCTTTGCTGAACTCTTCGCCATTCTTTGTTTCTTCTGCTCTGTAACGTGTATTCTGAAGAAGAACAACATCTCCGTCTTTCATTTCAGCAACGGCTGCTTTTGCGTTTTCTCCAACAACATTGTCATCAGCTGCGAATTTTACATCCTGTCCTAATAATTCACTTAAACGAACTGCAACAGGTGCAAGAGATAATTCCGGCTTTGGCTCTCCTTTTGGTTTTCCTAAGTGAGAGCAGAGGATAACTTTTCCTCCGTCTGCGATCAGCTTTTTAATGGTTGGAAGCGCAGCAACCAGACGGTTCTCGTCTGTGATTTTTCCGTCTTTTAAAGGTACATTGAAGTCACAGCGTACCAATACTCTTTTTCCTTTTACATTGATGTCATCTACGGATTTTTTGTTTAACATGTTTTTCCTCCTGAAATATAAATTCACAATGGGCCTGTATATTCCCCATTGTTCATCGAAAAAAAGGGTCCGGTCCAAAAAGACCGGACCCTCATCTGAGTCTAATTAACTGCATCAGGCAGTCTTGTCCTCATTTCGTTCTCAAAAATTAAGCTAATTCAGCAAAATATTTGATTGTTCTTACCATCTGGCTTGTGTAAGAGTTTTCGTTGTCATACCAAGATACAACCTGAACTTCATATAATCCGTCACCAATTTCAGTAACCATTGTCTGAGTTGCATCGAATAAAGAACCATATGTGATTCCTACGATATCAGAAGATACTAATTCTTCTTCTGTATATCCGAAAGATTCTGTGCTAGCAGCTTTCATTGCAGCGTTGATTCCATCAACTGTGATGTTATCACCTTTAACAACTGCTGTTAAGATTGTTGTAGATCCTGTTGGAACTGGAACACGCTGAGCAGATCCGATTAATTTACCATTTAATTCTGGGATAACTAATCCGATTGCTTTTGCAGCACCTGTAGAGTTAGGTACGATGTTAACTGCAGCTGCACGAGCTCTTCTTAAATCACCTTTTCTCTGTGGTCCATCAAGTGTCATCTGGTCTCCTGTGTAAGCATGAACTGTTAACATGATTCCAGACTGGATAGCAGCGAAGTCATTTAATGCTTTAGCCATTGGTGCTAAGCAGTTTGTTGTACAAGAAGCTGCAGAAATTACTGTATCTTCTTTTGTTAATGTTTCATGGTTTACGTTGTATACGATTGTTGGAAGATCGTTTCCAGCTGGTGCAGAAATAACAACCTTTTTAGCTCCTGCTTTAATATGAGCAGATGCTTTTTCCTTAGATGTATAGAATCCTGTACACTCTAATACTACGTCAACATCAAGGTCTCCCCAAGGAAGTTTTGTTGCGTCTGCTTCAGCATAGATTTCGATTTCTTTTCCATCAACTACGATAGAAGATTCTTTAGCTTCTACTTTGTCAGCTAAAGCATATTTTCCCTGTGCAGAGTCATACTTTAATAAGTGAGCTAACATCTTAGGGTTTGTTAAGTCGTTGATTGCTACAACTTCATAACCTTCTGCTCCGAACATCTGTCTGAATGCAAGACGTCCAATACGTCCAAATCCGTTAATTGCTACTTTTACTGCCATCTCAATTCCTCCTAAGTCTTGATTAATTATTTGATGGATTTGCCAATTATGTTAATCTATTGACAAACTTCTTTTTTATTGTAAACAATCCCTCTTAAAATTTCAAGAGTATTTTCATATTTTTGTCATGTATACAACAAATTTTTTTAACAAATTTTTGCTGTTTTTCCCGGAAATTCCTGATCTTTTTGCTTGATCTCAGGCTGTAATATTTTTTTCATTTTCATCCAGCACATATTGGGCTATATTCTCTGCATGATCAGAAATTCTTTCCAGGTTTGATACGATATCCATGAAAAATACCCCTTCTTCCGGAGCACAGGATTCTGTCTTCAGCCGTTTGATATGATTTTTCCTGATCTCCTTTTCCATCTTATCTACCATCTGTTCCTTCTGCCGGGTTTCGGCTGCCAGTTCTGCATTATCTTCTTCCAGAGATCGGACAGACTGATGCAGAGCATTCTTTGTACATTCTGCCATTTCTTTTAATTCTTTTTTCGCTTCATCCGTGAGCCGCACTCCGGACTTTTTCAGACTCTGCATGCATTCGGCAATATTCTCCACATGATCTCCGGCCCGTTCAATATCTGTAATCGCGTCAAAGAGATGATTTACAACTATGATCTGCTTCTCCGGCAGTGACAGCTGGCTTATCTTCACCAGATATCCTGTAATCATGGTTTCCAGATGATTGACAACCTCTTCATTCTGAAAGATCTTATCTAACTTTTTCTGACTTGGTTCTTCTTTTCCTGCCTCTTTAATAATACGGTTCAGGTTTCCAATGACGATATATCCCATTCTGGCAACCTCTTTCACGGCATTTTCCACAGCGAACGTCGGTGTTTCAAGGATACGTGGATCCAGATGGCGCAGCACCATTTCTTCTACTTCTTCATCCTCATCTTCTGTTTCTTCCACATCTTCTTTGATGATCACTCCAGAGAGTTTTACCAGAAGATTTGCAAATGGGAATAATAAAATCGTGACGGATACATTAAAGATCGTATGGAAAGTGGAAATCTGAGTACTTGTAATATGCTGCATCGCCAGATCAGAAAATACTCCGAAAAAGATCGTCATGATCACACCATAGATCGCTGCTCCCATTACATTAAACAGCAGATGAATCACAGCCGCTCTCTTTGCTGTTTTATTTGCGCCTGCGCTGGATAAGATCGCAGTGATACAGGTTCCGATGTTCTGTCCCAGAGTAATGAAAATCGCAGATCTCCAATTGACAATTCCTCTCATGGCCAGTGTCTGAAGAATTCCTACAGAAGCGGAAGAGCTCTGGATGATCGCTGTCACTACTGCACCTGTCAAAATTCCAAGAATCGGATTATTCCCTAAAATCTGAAATGCTTTGTAGAAAACCGGGCTGTCCTGATACATTCCAATGGAACTTGACATGGAAGATAATCCGATAAACAGAATTCCAAATCCCACTGCTATTTCCGCTTTCTGAGTCAGATTCTGACGATTGGAAAATGTAATGATAAATGCACCGATTCCCAGTACAAAAGGCGCGAAGAAGTCAGGTTTCAGGGCGCCTGCCCACTCATTTGCTGATACCAGCCACGCTGTGACCGTCGTTCCAATATTGGCTCCCATGATCACACCTGCAGCCTGCGTCAGGTTCATGATCCCGGCATTTACAAAACCAACGATCATAACGGTCGTCGCAGAAGAACTCTGAATGATCGCAGTCACCAGCGCGCCTACCAAAACGCCTAAAAAGCGATTATTGGTAAGATATCCCAGAAGTTCTTTCATCTTGCTTCCCGCAGTTTTTTGAAGACCGGATGCCATGATGTCCATCCCGTATAAGAACATTCCAAGTCCTCCGATAAATGCAAATAAATTTCCAATATGTGTTAACATGCTCCTATTCCTCCTATGTTCTCTTATTATCTTAACAAAATCTTTACACTATTTAAAGAACTTTTTATATGAATCTTTCTTTCTTTTTACATTTGTATCATAATATAAGTACGAATACATAAAAAAGGAGAGTCGCATTATGATAAAAGCAGATTATCATCTACATACCAATTTTTCTTCGGATTCCACCGCACCAATGGAATCCATGATCCGGCAGGGGATTGCATCCGGTCTCGAGATTCTTTGTTTTACGGAACATCATGATATTGATTATCCTGAAAATCCTGACCACTTTGATTTTCTTCTGGATCTGCCTGCCTATAAAACCCGGCTGTCTGAGCTGAAGGAAACTTACCAAGACCAGATTGAAATCAATTACGGAATTGAACTGGGGCTTATGCCGTCCACGTTAGACCAGTGCTCTGATTTTGTAAAAGATGAAGCTTTCGATTTTATTATTGGATCAACACATATTGTAGACCAGATGGATCCTTATGATGCTGTTTATTTTGAAACATATCCGTCCAGACGCGGTCTGGAACGGTATCTGGAAGATATTCTGACCAATGTATCATCTTTTCATGATTATTGTGTCTATGGTCATCTGGATTATGCAGCCAGATATATAAAAGATAAGAATTTCCAATTCCATTATTCCGATTTCGGTGATTTGATCGATGAAATTTTAAAGCGTATTATCTCCGCTGGAAAAGGAATTGAGGTCAATACCGCAGGGCTGAAATATGGAATGCCGGATCCAAATCCTCATCATGAAATCCTGCGCCGATATCTGGAGCTGGGCGGTGAAATCCTGACCATCGGCTCTGACGGCCACTGTCCGGAACATATGGCATACGATTTCTCCATTCTCCCGGAATTTCTTCGTTCTCTTGGATTCCGCTATTATACAGTTTTCCGCAATCAGAAACCGGAATTTCTTCCTCTTTAAGTACGGGATGATCCTGTCCGGAAAATTTTATACTACAAGAATTTCGGACATTATTTTCTAAGAGAGAATCCTGCTTTGCAGGATTCTCCGCCTGCGGCGGGGCGCATGAGCGGTATCTTTTGTTCCGCCGCAGTATGATTCTCGTGGAGCGTTTTTATTTCATAGAAACAAAGTTTTCTATGAAATAAAAAAACAGGAGGCAGAATTTTCTGTCTCCTGGTATCATCTCCGGATCACAGCATACGCATCCATTCAGATTTTAAATGAGCACTGCCACTGACTGCCTGATCCAGCTGTTTTATCAGTTTTTCTTTATCCTTGTTCAGTGTCCCTCTCAAAGAAATATAATTTGATGCATGATTAGAACGAAAAATACATCCCGGACAATCCATATGTTCCAGCATTTCCCTTGTTTCAATCAAAATCTCATATGGATTCATCAGCTGAAACCTTCCGCTTTTTATTTCCTGCTCCAATGGAACACCTTCCTCTATCATCAGTGTTAAAAGGCCTGCATATTCCGGTTTCATTTCTGACAAAACTTTACCAGTTTCCACTGCATGCTCTTTCCACCACTTCTTTCCTCCCAGACCTGAAATTGCGGTGACAGACAGCCGGATTCCTGCATTATGGATTTTTTCTGCCGCCTTTATCATCTCTTTTGAATCTGCGCCTTTTTTCATATATTCCAGTACCTTATCACTGCCGGATTCCAGCCCCATATACACCATGGATAATCCCAGCTGACATAATCTTTTTAATTCATCCGTTTTTTTCAAAAGAATGCTTTTAGGAGAAGCATAACATGTTACCTGTCTGCACTCGGGAAACTTTTTCCGAATCAGCTTCAAAATCATCTCCAGATCTTGGACCGGACAGATTAATGCATCTCCGTCTGCCAGAAAAATTTTTTCTATTTTCGGATACATTTCCCTGGCTTCCATAAAATCATCTATAATTTCGTCTGTGGACCTGATTCTAAACTGTTTCGTTTTATACATGCTGCAAAAAGCACAGTGATTCTGGCTGCATCCAATGGTTACCTGGACGATCAGGCTGTAAGCCTCGCTGGGAGGCCGATATACAATTCCTTCATATTTCATATTTTTATATTTCCTTTCCATATTTCTTATCATTATACCAGAGAATCTGATCTTTCTTGTATTGCTTTTTGTATACTGCTCTAAAAGTACGCATATACTGAATATGGGGTGATTATGATGAAACTCTTTCAGCGATATTTAATCCGGGGATTTTTCTTTGTTTTGATTTTGGGATCCCTTTCACATTTTTTCTATCAATGGTCCGATGGTAATTTCATCATAGGATTATTCTGTCCTGTCAATGAATCAACATGGGAACACATGAAGCTGGCTTTCTTTCCAATGCTTCTATATTCCGCTTTTCTTTATGTCCGGTTTTCTTCCAATCTTTCCTGTATCCTGTACGCAATTCCTCAGAGCATCCTCTGGAGTACTGCTCTGATTCCTGTCATTTTTTATACGTATACCGGTATTTTAGGGAAAAATTATTTTATTCTGGATCTGCTTACTTTTGGCCTCAGCATCGCACAGGGATTCCGGATTCTTGGCCGCTGTTCCGGAAAATACCGCTGTTCCCAGCGTTCTATTTTTCTCTGGGTACTCATTTTTATTCTGACGGCATGTTTTTTTGTTTTCTCTTATATGCCGCCGGACCTTCCCCTTTTTAAAGCACCGTAACAAGCTATACTTCCTCCTGGATGTGTGATAAAATCATAGTAAATGTATGATAAAATTGTGGTAATCTCTGGGGGAAATGTTATGAAAAAGAAAATCTGGATATTTTTTTGTACCGTAATCGCGGCTGCATCCGCTGTGCTGGGCGGATGCCAAAATAAGAAAAAGAATGAAACAAAACGCCCCGGCGCTGACATTGACGTTGTTGTCGAATTTAAAGGCCATAAAATCTCATTTGCAGATACATTTTTGACCCTGGAAGAGAAGTATGGAACCGCATATGGAATCACAAGGGATTTCAGTGACCCTGAAGTTGATGAGTTCTTTGTAAACAAAACGTATCATCCGACTGATGTTATGATTTCAGATACAGCTTCGGAAGGGGTTTCTCTTGATTTTGTGAATGATAATATTTTCCGCATAGCTCTGGAAAGCGAAAAAGCAAGCACAAATCATCTTAAATTTGATATGTCTGTAAAAGAGGCCGCTGATGCTCTTCACATTGACGAATCCAGTATTTTCTATGATCCTGAAGAAGTATCCACGCTCAATCTCCTGTTTTTTGATCAGGATAATAATATCATTGAACATTTGAATGAATCTGACAGTCGGGTGTTGTCTTTCTCCGGAAACGCCTACGAATATTTTTGCCTTTTTTATCGTGGAACCAGTGAAGATTATAAAGATGTTATAGATTCTTCTTCCTATGCTCTGGCATTAACAATCCGTGATGACCGGCTTTATGGCTTGTCCATTTACAATCTGGAAGAGTTTACGGCAAATTATGACATATATGATGATATGTATGACTATTACAGTGACTGGGAATAAAGAATACAGGGTATCGTCTTTCTGTAAAAGTTCATCTGACGACATACATAAATTTTACACCAGGAGCCAGACCTTACACAGACCTGGCTCTTATTCTTTTCAAAAAATGCTGCCGCATTAATTTTTATTTCATGCGCAGCTCCGTTTTTTATGCTCTTTTTGTATACTTTAAATTAATCCATCCGATTCCGCTTTTTAACCGGCCCCATGTATCAGTTCCATTCACACTGGTTCCTGTAATCGTATACGTATTTGGATCATTATATGCCAGTGTGCCGGTTATCTTAGAGGAAGCTGAGGCAGATGCCCGAATATTCAGCACATCTCCTTTTTTCACCCCGTTTACCTTAATTGTAAAATTATTTTTCCCATCTGTAGTGGTTCCCTGAATTTTCTTCCCGGTCACTGCCTCTGCAATCGCTTTCGCACACACCTCTGCATTCCATTTCCCCTTGTCTGTTTTCGAATCAACAAAACAGCACTCTACAAGAATCGCCGCAGATTTTGTATGGTTCAAAACATACAAGTCTGTCCTTTTCTTTGCTCCTCTGTTTGTAATGCCAAGAGCAGAAGATACTGCCCTGCTTACTTTCTCTGCATACGTTTTCCCTGAGGATGAAACATATAATACTTCTGTTCCTGTTCCTCCTCCTGCGTTTAAATGAATGGAAATATCCAGCGTCACATCATGCTGATTGCATTTTGCTGTAATATTCGCTAAATTCTTTGACTGGGTTTTCCCACTGTCATCTGTGCAGTCATAAACTGTATGTCCCATAGATCTCAGATACAGAATCAGCTGATTTTTTACCTTTCGGTCTTCTGTTACTTCATCCAGATACCCGGATGCTCCCGGCACTATTTTGTTATGGCCGCCGTGTACATTATATTTTGACATATTTTAACCCTTCCTTTGCTATATTTTTGTTTTCCTCAATTCAATGGGGTCATAATAAAATATGTCGGATTCAGTATTTTGGTGTTTGATGTCTTGAAGGTTTTCTCATAAAAAAAACAGAAAAAACTTTGATGGAAATTTCAATTTACATATATTTCTGTAAAAGAAAAAAGCCTAAGAAACAAATCATTTCTTAGACTTTTCAGCAGGGGCAGAGAGACTCGAACTCCCAACTGCGGTTTTGGAGACCGATGTTTTACCGTTGAAACTATGCCCCTATTTTCTTCCCGATATGTTTAACATACCTTCAAAACATCATACAAAACCATTCTCACACTTCGCCTTCTTTGGTCAAAG
>ERZ1643246.2291-NODE-2291-length-18573-cov-10.706934_pt1 | contig 18573 bp, 15 predicted proteins | sample MGYA00579265_ERZ1643246 | MGnify/ENA primary metagenome ERZ1643246 (study PRJEB29033, sample SAMEA4952261) | chicken gut metagenome | biome: Broiler Chicken; feature: Gastrointestinal Tract; material: Caecum | place: Ireland | collected 2018 | study: Broiler...
ATATTTTCCCGTTAATGTTTAAATTTTTTTGAGACATTTTCAAAAACTATTGACATTTTTCTCCTTTTTTTCTGGAAAAAAAATGATTTTTATACTTGAAACATGTTTTATTTATTTTTTTAACTGTTTAAAAAATTAAAAAAACCCGATTTCTCGAGTTTCTTGTAAATTTAAAATTCTAAATAAGAAATATAAGGAATGTTAAATGGTGTAACTGCAAAATCATAGGTACATTTTAAATAATAACTATTTCCTCTATTTTCTAAGACTTCGGTAGAAATATTTGTACAAGAAGAAGTATTGTCTGGACACGTGATTAAAATGCCGTCTTCCCCTTCTGAAAAGTCTATAGTACTTTCTGCAGTTATAAGATCTTTTTTTACTAAATAATTTTTTAAAACTTCTCTTTCATAAGCTCTTGAATCTTCTGGATTTTCATTATATTTTAACATTTTATATGTTGCATCTGAACCAGATAAGACATTTGCTACTTGAATTTCATTTTCTTCATTTAATGAAAATTCAACTAAATATGAAGCAACATAATTGTCATTATTTTTTTCTGTTTGAATATTGTAAATGCAATTCGAACTTCCATCGGTGCATGAATAGGTGATTTTTACTAAATAGCTTGGTAAATTATCTAAAATTCCATAGTATGTTGTCTCAGTGATTGACGCGTTTGAAATGGAATCTTTAGTTACATAGGATCCTAATTTATCATAAATATTTTGCAATAATATTTCTGTTTCAGATACTATTGGAATATTTAATTCTGTGATTGTATCCTCACTTATTGTTGCCATAATCGTAAAAGTATATTTATCTCCTTCTATGTAGCCAATTGTATTTGCTGCGTTTATACAAGCTTCTGTTGTTGGACAGCTAACCTTTAGCCTAACTGTACTTGTTTGACTCGTTAAAGCTTCCACTGTTACTTCATCATTCCAACTTTGATTTGATTTTTCATAATATTCTTTTAACATTTCTTTATAATTTGGTGTATCTTCTTGTACTGTTGATTCTGATTCTTTATTTTTTGCATAATACCATGTACTTACTCCTACACAAATTATTATTAAAAGAATCAATAATAAAATTGTACTAGCCTTTTTATTCTTTTTCATTCTTACCACCTTATATTCATTGTAGCAATTTTATTCTAAAAAAACAAGTTTTAATCTTTTAATTTTTTGTTAACAATTTATCAAATAATTCAATATATTGATTTGCAATTAATGGCCAAGTATACGATTCATGAATTCTTTGTTTTGCTAAATCTCCATATTTTTTTTGCTCTTTTTCGGTTAATTTATCTACTTTCATGATAATTTTTTTTAAATTGTTTTCTTGTTTATTAAAATAAAAACAACTCTCTTGCCCTACTTCTTTATTATAAGATACATCATATAAAATATTTACATTTGTATTTGCTAGTGCTTCAAGTAACGATGGATTTGTTCCACCTGCTGAATGTCCATGTAAGTATGCATAAGCATGTTGTCTAAAATATAATAGTGCTTCTTGATCATAGACTGAACCAATAAATTTTATTCGAGTATCTTTTTCAAAATTTGTAGAGTTTTGAAGAGATTCATAAAATTTATTTTTTTCTAGATTGCAAATAATTACTAGATCTTTTTTTGTTTTGCTTTTCATAAATTCTCTAATTATTGTTTCATAATTATTTTCTGGAATAAAACGTCCCACGATTAAGTAATAATTTTTAGATGTAATCGAGTATTTTTTCCATAATTCTTTTACTGTTTCATTTTTCACAGCTTTCTGATTTTCATAAGCTCCATACGCGATGAAAGTTGCTGGTGTAGTATATTTATTATATTTTTCTTTGACATACTTTAAAATAGAATTCGAATCACAAACGCAGTAATCGCTGTATTTAATACTATATCTTTCACTTATTTTAAAGCATTGTTTGATCCACCAAGCCCATTTGTCTCTTTTCCATTCTAAGCCATCTGGGTTTATGACTACTTTTGTTCCTAATTTGTGTAGTTTTGGAATCCAATAAGGAAATAATGGCCCTACTTTACATCCTAGAATTACCAAAACGGTATTTTTTAACTCTTTTTCTTTAATATATTTTATAAAGAAATTGATTGCTTTTATGGTAAAAGTAAACATTGTTACAAAACCTTGTTTAGGAACATAAATGTATGGACAAGTTACTTGATCTATTTCTATTATTTTTTTATCTTTATCTTTTTCATGAGTAAGGTTTGGAATATAATATTTTATATCTTTATCTGTTGTATTTTTTACAAGATTGGTAACAAATGTCTCCCAACCTCCATAGTTAAATTTATATCCACGTGCTCCAATAATGATAATGTTTTTTGTCATAGACTTCCTCCTTTTAAATCCAAAAGGTTAAATAACTAAAAAATAAACCTAAATAATAAAACATTCGAATGAATCCGTACCCTATAATATTTAAATGCATATACTCTTTTAAATAATATTGTTGACTTTTTTTTAACATTTTATATTTTTGAATTTTCTTTAAACTTTTGTCAACACTTTGCGATAAAGCATGTGTAACACCAACAGTAACATCTACATAAATTCCCAAATTTTTTTGCTGAGCTTTTTTAGCTAAAATGTTTTCTTCATAATAAAGAAAGGTATGAGGATCAAAATATCTAATTTTTTTAAAAGCTTTCATACGAGCTAGAAAAAAACAACCATGGATTACGTCTACTTTAGTCAATTTTTCTTCATAATAATTGTCATAATATTTTAATAAACGATGGCTATATTTTCCAAAGTAATTTATATTTGAAATTAATTCCGAAAGAAAAGTTGGAAATTTCCAGCCTTTTGAAATAGTTCCATTTTCTAAAATTTTTGGACCTAAGAAAGCTATATTTTCATTTGTTTTCATATCATGTATTAATTCTTTTAAAACACTTTCTTCAACTAAAATATCTGGATTAGAAACTACGGCAATTTCACAAGAAGTATTTTGTTCTAAATATTTTAACCCCAAATTATTGCCGGCAGCATATCCTAAGTTTTTTTCAGCTTTTATTAAAATTATTTTTCTGTTTGTATATTCTTCTATTTTTTCAAGTGAATCATCTGTACTACAATTGTCAACAACCACAATTTTAGATAAACAACTATACTCTTTTATTTGATTTAACATTTTGATTGTGTTTTCAGAGTCATTGTAATTTAAAATAATTATTCCTGTTTTCATTTTGTCCTCTTTCTGATACTTATTATAACTTGTTTTTCTCAAAAGATAAATATTTTTACTCCTTTTTATATGTTTCATGTTATACTTTTGCTAGGTGATAAAATTGAGAATTTTTTATAAAAATACGTTTGATAATATTTTAACGGAAAAATATGATAAAAATTTTCCTAGAGAAGATCAATATTTTGCAGATGAAAAAGTTGCTGTGATTGCAGATGGTATTACTAGAGATCCTGTAGGAATTGATTTTGAACAAGCCGCTAAAAACTTTCAAGAAGCTGTGAAACATTATCCACGTCCAAGCGGTGCTATGTTGGCTGCTAAAGAAGTAACCACTACTTTTGAAAATGATTTTAATGGCAATTTGAAGGAAACTATGGTTTTAGCTAATGAAAATATTCGAAAACTTAATGAAAAATATGCGATAAAATGTGATTATTTACAAAATGATTATTATGGGACAGTAGCTTCGGCTATTTTTATAGAAAATCATATTTTACATTATTCATACATTTGTGATTGTGGTGTTCTTGTATATGATAAAGCTGGAAATAAAATATTTCAAACAGAAGATGAATTAGAAAAAATTACCCGACCTTTTTTAAATAAAATTCCTTATCCATGGACCGATGATCGCTCAAGGGTTATTACTCGAAGAGATTATCGTAATAATTTAAAAATGATTTGTGATGGTCAGTGTGTTTCTTATGGGGCTTTAACTGGAGAAAAAAGTGCTGAATTCTTTATCCGTGAAGGCACATTTCCTTTACATGATGGAGATATAGTTATTGTTTATAGCGATGGATTTTTTCATTTCTTTGATCATCCAGAATTTATTCAACTCATTTTGCATTTTGATCTTTCATCTTTTGAAAAATTTGTAAATCAAAAATCTTTAGAAAACTATTCTTTGTACGGAAAGGAAAAAACATTGATTATTGTAAAAGAAGATTAAGCTTTAATTGCCTAATCTTCTTTTTCTATTTTAAAAATATTTGCTAATTTATCTTGTAGCTTTGTTACATCATATTTTTGGGCTGTTTCATATGCTTCATCCAGAATTTTTTGCTTTTCTTTTTCATTCATGTTCATAAATTCTTTTATTTTAAGGGCTAATTCCTGACCGTTTTTAACATTTTGATAAGTAAGGGCATTTTTTTTATCCACTACATACTCTTTTGGACCATATAAATTGCACGCGATTACAAAAGTCTTGCAAGCCATTGCTTCTAGACCTACTAATCCTAATGATTCACTTTTTCTTTTTGTTGGAAATATAAATACATCAAATGCATTATAGTAATCTACTAAATCTTTTTGTAACACAAAATCTTTTTGAATAATTTTATCTTCTAAATGATATTTTTTTATTGTTTCTTCCATTTCATGTTGTTCTTCTCCTGTTCCAACAATGATTAGCTTAAGTTTTTTCATGAAAGATTCTTTCTTTAAATGATTTAAAGCTTCTAAAAGAGTATCCCAACCTTTATTTTTTTCAATTCTACTTATCATTCCTAAATAAATATAGTTGGAATCTAATCCTAATTTTTGCTGACATTGTTTCTGGTTTTTGGATGTAAAGATCGTTAGATTCACTCCTCCAGATGGATAAATTTTTATTTTTTCTTTTGGAATTTTGTATTTCTTTATAAGAACTTCTTCAAAATATTTAGATGGTGAGACAACAAGATCCGCAAAAGGTAAAACACGTTTGCTTCTTCTTTCATTTTTTTCTTCGAAATCATAGTCTGGCACGATATCATTTCCGTGAACATTGCATACGAGTTTAGTTTTTCCAGTAACTTTTCCGAATAATACACTGTAAGTTGATTGAGACACAAAATGAACGTAATAATAATCATAGGAATAGAAAACAGATTTAAAAATTGCTTGAATATACATCCAACTGTATCCTATAAATTTTGCTGGAAAAGAAATATTTTTCTTTTTGATTGCTAAATCAACTTGAAAATTCAATTTTCTTAATTCTCCCTCCACATTTTTTACAAAGGATCCATAATGTTTAAATTTTTTTGAAGGGTACATATTTGAAACAATTAAAATTTTTGGCTTGTGTTTATTTTTTGAAGCCGTAAGAAATGAAGATAGGAGAATACTTGTTGTGATGCTTTGCAATATATGTCCTGAAATAAAGGAAAAACTTAAAGTTAAAATAAAGCTTAGTGTATATATTTTTTTTGTTTTTACTTTACTTAATGAATAAGATAGAAGTATGACGTAAAAAATTATATTTAAATATCCCAAACTGTAAAAAATATCTAATAAATCTATTGAGGTTTTTATTTTTTCTTTTGAATAAATTTGATCTATTCCAAAAATCTTTTCGTCAATATTACTATTCATAAATAAAGTATTCGACATTTCAACTTGATTGATTTTACGATCGCTTACCTTTTCAAAGTTTTCTGTATAATATATTATTGGATAAATACTTAAACCAATTAGGAGAATACACATGAAACTCAAAAAGACTTTTTTATTAAATATGTTTTTTCTTTCTTCCCAAATAAAATACAGTAATGTTATTATCACGACAACACATAAAATTGGTGCTTGATAAAGGATGATGAATGCAATAATTAAGAGCATTCCTACTATTTTAGCAAAATAATTTTTGTGATTTTTTAAAACATTTAATGTTATTGGAAGTAAGCAAATGAGTACCCCTATCAATTCTTTTTTAGCATAATAAAATGAAAAATTTAAATCTTTTTGAATAAAAACAAACGGTATTAAGAAAGTAAATGCATAGAGATAAAAGATTTTTGCATATAGAGAATGATTTATTTTTTCGTTTGAAATATTCGTAAAGAAAAGTAAAGATATTGGTAAAAACAGAATCTGAATTATTGAAATGAAACTCGTTAAAATCGAATATCCTTTGCAATAATTATATAACAAAAAGACTATCATCATTCCTAAGGCTATTGAAAGATATTTTCTGCTTTTTTTTGCATACCATAAATATATACTAAAACCGATTAGAATGCTTCCTTTAAGAATCATTACAATCCATAATGTATACTCCTTATATGGAAAAATACTATATAAAATATCTAAGCACGGAACTAACCATAAGATGCCATATAAAATTTTATCATTTATGTTTTTTGTCAATTTTGTTTCTCTTTTTTTTGAATTAAAAACAAACAGTTTACTAAAGATATAATTGGCAATGGTAATAATTACTTGACTTATTAATTTTACAATTTTATCATTTTGCTTTAGCCAAGTTACTCCAATAAACATAACGGCCATATCCATTAAAAGTGTTAAAACACGTGATCCGACAAAACTTGTTGCCTCTTTTAATTTGTTTTTATTTTGGCTTTTAAAAACAAAAATACGATTTGTAATATAAGCAAAAATGACTGCTCCAACCCAACTCAATATATTGGCTAATTGTAATTGAGTCGCATTGTTTGGATCTAAAATCGTGTATACCAAGCCATAATAAATTCCAAGACTTACAACGGTAGTTAAAACTCCAACGATTAAATAACGAACGATCTCGCCTACTTTTTCTTTATTCATTTTCATTTTTTCTTTCCTTTCTTTTTTTGAGGAAATAAAATATCTGTTTTCAAAACGATAAATAAAAATACAATCATTAAAGCAAAATATAAAACTAATGCATAGGTTATATCTCCTAAAGCATAAAGAATAGAGACTCCAGAAAAGCAAAGGTTGATTGTATAAATAATTAATAAAGACGTTTTAGTGGAAAATTTCATTTTTAAAAGTTGATGATGAAGATGATCTTTATCGGGATTCGTAAATGGATTTTTCTTTTTAAGACTTCTTCTTATAATAGAAAACAAAACATCAATAATTGGTGTAGCTAAGATAGCTAGTGGAATTAATAAAGAGGTAAAAGTTGCTAGTTTAAAACCATATAAAGCGGTCGTGGCAATCATTAAACCAACAAAGTTGCTCCCTGAATCACCTATATATAATTTTGCTGGTGGAAAATTGTAAACGAGAAAACCTAGTAATGAACCTATCATTAAAATAGCAATTGTAGTATCAATATTTCCTAACTTTCCTCCGCCTACTACAGCTGCTATTATAATTATTGTCAAAAAATAAATGATGCTTATGCCGCTGCTTAATCCATCCATCCCATCGGATAGGTCAATCGCATTGATAATTCCTACCATAAAAATTAAAGTGATTAAATAATTTAATGGTACTGGAAAAACCATATGTGCTCCCAAGATGGTTACTTCATCAATTGTAATTTTTCCATACAAAATGATAATTAAAGCCGCGACTATCTGGCCTAGTAATTGATATTTAGCACTGATTGGTTTTATATCGTCTATTAAGCCGACCATTATAATGAGGAAACTAGCAATCAAAATTGAAATCATTTCGGTAGTACCTCGGCCAAAAATCATATATCCGAATAAAAAAGAAACAAAAACCGCTAATCCACCTATTGTAGGCATGGGCACTTTATTTAACCTTCTTTTGTTGGGATAATCGATCGCTCCGATATGAAAAGCAACTTTTTTGCATATAGGAACTAAAATCAAACTAAAAATAAAAGTTGTAGCTATCATTAATAAAATATTTATCACATTTACTTCAAGACGCATAAAATCACTCCTATAAGCTTATTATACCTTATTTTCTCAATAAAAAACAGAACAATCTTCTTTGTTCTATTTATTTTTATTTTCTGTAAAGTCTTTCCATAATTCTTCTTCACTCAAGGGCTTAGTGCTTTTTTTTCTTTTTTCAATAAATTCTTCAAATGTGCCAATGACTTTTGCTGGATTTCCTGCTACTACAGTATTTGGTAAAACGTCTTTTGTTACTACGCTTCCGGCTGCAATAAGAGCATTGGGTCCGATTTTTATATTTCCTAAAATTGTTGAATTACAACCAATAAATACGTTGTCCATAACTTCAATGCAATTTTGTTCATAACTAAATGTTCCTTGATTTAAATTATTTAGTCCAAGATGAAAAATATCGTGTGTAACAAATGTAACGTTACTTGTAACTATAATATTATTATGAAATTTAATTAACTTTGGATCTGAAGGAATAATTCTTGGTTGAAAGAAAACATTTTCTCCCATCTCTTTAAAAATTTGATGCTTTTTTAAATAACGATTTCTCTTATCACTATTGATCATCAAATATAATCTAATTCTTTTTAATTGATTTTTGGTCCAGCTTTTCATTGGTAAATTCCTTTCTATTATCTATTCCATATATTACTGCCAAATATGTAGATACCATAGGACTTATAAGAACGTGTCCTGTAAATAGTGAAATAATTCCTAAAAAAACAAACATAAAACAATAAAAGGGTTGCAATTTTTTTTGCTTTATTGCATAGATAAAATAGCCAACATATATAACACTACCTAATAAGCCTATACTATAAAAAATATCAAAAACATCTATCTCTATATCTTTAATTTGTAAAATCTTACTCCGTCCTATGCCAAATATTTTTTCTACCCAAGAACTTTCTTGATATTTTTCATGAATTTGTAACAAAAAATCTAATCTGTTTGAATAGATAATGTTATCAATGTTTTCAAAGGTTATTAGATCGGTTAATGAATCTACTTGATAAAACTCTAAGGATGTTTTAATATTTTTAAAAAAACTTGTTTGAGGTAAAATAAGAACAATTGAAATAGTTATTACAATTAAACTTAAAATTGTTATTTTCAAATGTTTTTGTAAACAAGGCTTTATTTGCTTACGGTAATAGATCACAAAGAAGATAGCTATAATTATGGCACTGATATACATTGCCTTCGTACTTAATAATATTAACATTGTTATTGTTAAAAGAATAAAAGGAATAAGCAATTTTATCTTTTTATTTTCAATTAAATATTTTAATGCTATTGGAATTAACAAAATAAATACGTTTGCTAACTCATTGCCAATATAAAAATAAGATAAATATAAATTTTTATTAGGGTATATCTCATTAATATTATGTCCTAGATTAAAAAAGTAAGGAACAGTATAGAATAATAAATAAGTTACTGCTAAAGTGGTTATTAATTTTTCATTAATAAGTTGATTTTTGGTAGAAGCAAAAAAAATAATTAATGTTGGTAAATAAAAAATTTTAATTAAGTTTGTTAACTCTTGATAAATTGAATTATGCAAATAGTAAGAGATTCCTAAACTAACCATTCCATATAAAAATAAAAGAAGCAATATAGGTCTACTCTTTTTTTGATTTTTAACAAGATAGAATATGACAAAAAGCAAAAAAAGGCCTTTTAAAACTAATCCAATACTTGGCCAATTATTCCAAGTTGCAATGGAAGAAAATAAATCAATAATTGGCATACATAGAATAAAAATATATAGTATTTTCTCTTTTTTGGTTGCCATAAACTTTCCTCTTTTCTTATAACTATCTTATCATAAGTATTAGGCAAAAAAAAAGAAAATTATTTTCGTTTTTTCTTTTTCTTCTTTTTTGAATTTTCAAAAATATCATACATTGTTTCTTCTTGTTGTTTTTCTTCTTTTTTTTCAGCTTCTTGAATTTGTTTTTTATCTATTTGTACTGTTTTTTCATAATCTTCAATCATTTTTGTTACATCATCCATTTTTTTCATGGCTTCTTCTTTGCTTAGATTTGCTGGCTTCGTTGACTTTTTTTCAACAGATTCAGGTTCTTTTGGAACATCTTTCTTTTTTGATTTTTTTCCTTTTTTCTTACCTTCAACTTTTATTTCTTCCGTTATTTCTTTTTTTTCTTCCATTGGAACTTCTTTTTTTTCAGCGATATTTTTTTCTTTAACATTTTTTCTGGCTTTTGGTTTTCTAATTAATAAAATGAGAATTATTAGAAAACAGAAAGCTAAACCGGCAATAAAAGCGATCAAAACAATTTGATATTTTTTGATTTGTTCTTCATAATTTTGCATTAACGAATCATCATATTTTACATAGGCATTGTTTTCTTTATCATAAATATAGTAGTCTTCTTTTCCGGTAACAATATCCATTGCATATATTATTGTTGTATTTCCAACATTTGATTTTAAACAATCATAAGACTGTTCAGCAATTGTAATTTTGCTTTTTGTAAATCCTTCTTTTTCTTCGGAAATTGGCATGATATATAACAATAATTGATCTGATTTGTTTTCGTTATAAAGTGTATAAGTGTTTTTTTTCTCATCATAAATTGCAAAATGTTGTTCTCCTTTGCTATCTTTAATGCTTACTAAGGTAAATTCTGAAGTTGAACTATAGAAAGCAGGAATATCAAAGTCATTAATTTTTATTGTTTTTGATTCATATGTTGATGGCAATTCAATATTCTTAACATTTTTCATTATGGTATATTCAGAATTTCCAATTTTAATATTTATTGGATTTTCATCTTTTACATTTATAGTAATTTTATATATTCTTTCAACACCAGTTTCACTTGTAACTTTAATTTCAAAAGTATTTGCACCTTCGTTTACTTCTACTTCACCTGTTCCCATTACGGTAGCATAGGAACTAGCTGCTTGGGCTTCTAATGTTACCTTATCTACTGTATTAGGGACTTCTACTGAATATTCAGTCGTATCTTGATTAAATTCTGGTGTTATTGTGTATCCTGTTACGCCTATACTTTTTAAATAATTGTTACTGTCTTTTTCACGAGCAGCCACTACAGATACAGTTTTTGTAGCATTAACACTTGTCGTGCTTCCATCTTGACTTGTAGCATCCCCCGTAACAGTAAATCCTATGACACCAGTACTTGTAGAACGACATGTTACCGAAAGGTATTTGGTTGTATTTGCAGCATTTGATGTTGCATCGGCAAAAGATGTTGTACATCCACTTGTTGCACCACTACTTTGAATTTTTATATTCCAAGCAGCAACATTTTTTAGTTGAATAGTCGCGGTTACAGATGATCCTACCTCAATGGAACTTGCCCCAGTATAAAAGCTATATGACGGTGCTGCATAAACTAAAAGCATTCCCATAAAAAAGCAGAGATTTGCAAAAATTATTTTTTTAACGTTTTTCATTTTACCTCTTTCTATGCCTGATTAATTCCTTTTTGGCCTAATAAATATTGTCTTAATCTTAGTAAGTCTGCTGAATTTATATTTCCAGAAACATTTACAAGTCTTGCTGATTCTAAGTAAGCTCCTGATAACGTAACCTGGCCTAGTAGATGTTGTCTCATTCTTAACAAGTCTGCTGAATTTATATTTCCATCTCCTGTTAAATCTCCATATATTACGAATGTGTACGTTTCTCCTGTACTAAATGTTACAGTAGAACCAGTTGTTACTTTTTCTGTATTTCCTAATAAGTTTCCGCTTGCATTTTTAAAAGTTAATTCTGAACCATTTGTTTTACTTTTTAAAGATGAAATAGTCGCATTGAGTGTTAAATTTGTTATGTAATTTCCTTTACGATTTAACCCCATGTTTGCTAAATGTGTTGCAACAGGTGTTGCACTAGGAGTTACAGGATCATTATTTCCAGGACCTACTGGAACTGAACCGTCATCTCCGATATTTCCAACATATACTCCATCACTATTGGCAACTGATCCTGCAGAAGCATATACTAAACCTGCTTTAGCTGGATTTTCTTCTGAACTTCTAGCTCCAATATTATAAAAGTTATAGAAGCCTACATAAGTAATTCCTTTATAGTCAAATTGTTCTCCACTAGTAACCAAGCCTTTTGTTGATCCTACTTCTTGTCTTGATAAAGAAGCTAAATATACCGGACTAACGTTATAAGCTTTTCCTGCTTCCATAAAGATTTGGGAATATGGTAGATTGTCTACATTATCATTCCCTTCCATGAAAGTCCCTTTTAAAACACTTTTCACCATGTCTTCTGTATAATATGAATTATTACTTAAATCTTCAAACATTAAGATGCTATCTTCCATTAAAAAATTTCGTGGATCTAAAAAATATGACATTGTTTGATCGTTTGGAGTTGCCCATCCAACTTCTGGAAAGATATTATTTGAATCCATACACGCACTGCAACTTGTGCTTACGGCCCCGACTATTTTTTCCGATGCAACAGCTGAATTAAAATCTAAATTTGTTTTAATCGCTTCAAAAGTCCAATTTGGATATTTATTATGTAATTCTCTTAACCATTTTTTATAAGTTTCATCAAAGCCTTGTCTATTTAGTTCATCTTCAAAAGCTTGATCGGTTATTGTGCTTGTTCCTCCTTGCTCAATTCCCGTTACAGGATGCGATGTATAGGCAGGCATATTGTTAAAAATCGGTATCGCAAAATGTAATGGATTTGAAAGCAATCCGTTATCTCGATAGCTTCTGTAACTGCTAGCTGCTTCATTCATAGGAGCGGCAATATTTGCTTGATATTCATGATTGTGTGGATAAGAAGGACTAGCAGGATTTACGTTGAATTTTTTTAAATAAATTGTATTTTGACCACTTCCCAAATAATCTCCAGATATAAAGTCAGCTCCACCCATTATGGCTTTTTTAGGGCTTGTCCAAGGTCTTCCATACGATGCAGGGTAACTTTCCCCGGCTAAGGATACATAACTAGAACAAATATACCCACTTATTCCATTATAATTAATGCTATACCAACCTTCTGAACATCCATCTCCAGCTATTTTATCCGTAGAATTTACACTTACAATGTTTCCCATATAGAGGTAGTCATGTATAGTACTGTTAGTTGTTGGTGCAGAACGCAAACGCACTTCGTTTCCAGTAATTGTACCTTGAACCGCAGCTTTTGCCCTTGGAATTAAACTTGTAACAGACAAAAAAAGTATACAAAGAGACATAGTTATCGAAATGATTTTTTTTATATTTTTCATAACCTAGCCTCCTTTTATTCGACATTATTATATCATACTTTCTTTTTAAAGCAAATTTTCTCTTTAATTTTTTTTGTAAATAAACTATCAAATATTGAGTATTTCCTTTTTTTATTATATAATTTTAGTTAGATATAAAATATTTGAATACGAAAGGGTGTTTTATGAAAGTTTTTTTCTCTAAATTAAAAAGAGCCAATTTAATTATGAAAATTTTTTATTTTATCTCTTTAATTTTATATTGGATAGCCTATGGATTTTTTTGCCATAGTTTGCTTTCTTTAGTTGGTATTGAAACGTTTATTCGAATTATTGTTTTAGTTGTTGCTGCGATTTTTGGAATCATTTATACTATTATTGGACTGGTGAAAATGTTTCAAAATAAGAAGATCATTTTTGCTATTTTGACAATTATCACAATACTTTTTGCCGCATTATTTGGATTTGGATCTTATTTTATAGATAAATTATATAATAAAATCGAGAACTTTACTGCCAAAGATACTAGCACTTATACTACAACAATTGTTGCACTTAAAAATACCGAATTTTCTTCAGAAAGTATTATTGGAATGATTACAGACGAAGAGGATCGAACTGGTTATATTTTGCCAATGGAAATGATTGTTAAAGAAGATATTAACAATACTATTGAATATTATGACAATACTTTAGAATTATTAGATGCTTTATATAATGGCGAGGTAGATGCAATTTTTATTAATAAGGATTATGTTACTTTATATAGTAATGAGGAAAAATTTGCAAATCTTGGTAGCGAAACAAAGATTATCAAAGAATATTCTAAAGAAATGAAAACCGAGGAAAGCGAACTTCTTGTTAGTACTAAGAGTTTGACTGAGCCTTTCACAGTTTTAGTTATGGGAGTTGATTCGGAGAGTAAAAATGGATTAGATGCTAATGCCGCATTTAATGGTGATACTTTAATTTTAGTTACTTTTAATCCTAAAACTTTATCTGCTACAATGTTTAGTATTCCAAGAGACTTATATGTTCCAATTTATAGCAGTTCTGGAAGAAATTTAGGTTTAAATAAAATAAATTCTTCAGCAGCATATGGAACTGCTAGTACAGTAAATACAATTGAAAATTTAACGGGTATTGAAATTGATTATTTTGTAAAGGTGAATTTTCAAGGAGTTATTGATCTGGTAAATACTTTAGGCGGAATTGATGTAGATGTTGAACCACCTGATTATTCTGCATATATTCATACTTATGGTGAAGGCAGATTATGTGAAAGTGGTGCCGATAGAACATATACAAATATGGTTTGTATGAATACGGGTTGGCAGCATTTGAATGGTGAACAAGCTTTAGCCTATGCTCGTAATCGCCATGGCTATTTAGAAAGTGATATTGCTCGTAATCGTCATCAACAACAAATTATTGAAGCAATTGCAAAAAAATTGGTACAGACATCAAGTTTTAGTGATTTTGAAAATTTATTAGATACAATTAGTAATAATATTGCAACAAATATGAAAACTTCCCAAATATTATCCTTTTATCAATCATTAAAAGGAATGCTAATGAAAGCTTTAAGTGGGGACGATTTTATTGAAATCAAAAAAATGCAACTCAGTTATTTTTCTTTTAGTAATTTATATGGCTTATCTTGCTTAGGATATTATCAAGGAAGTTTAGATGCTATTACTAGTGCTATGGAAGAAAATTTGGAAATTATTCATCCTGAAACAATAAAAACATTTAGTTATGATTATTCTGTTGATTATGAGCAAGACAGTGAGATTATTGGAAAAGGTATTTATTCGGGTGGAAAAGTACCAGATAGTTCTGTAACTAATCCAATTATTCCAAATACGCCAGACGAAGATGATTCTGCTAATGAGTCCATAGATCCAGATGACGAGGATATTAGTGAGGATCCTGATATAAATAATCCGGATGATGAAGATCCTACAGGAGATCCTAGTATAGATGATTCAGATGAAAATGATGATGAAGATACCACTATTCCAGGTAATCCCGAAAAGCCTACAGAAGATCCAGATTCTTCAAATGAAGAGAATAATGGAAATGATTCTAATGATGAAAATTCAGATGTTACTCCAGGAGAGCCAACGGTGAATTAAAATTTAGCTTTTGTTATTTTACAAAGGCTTTTTTTTATATAAAAAAAAGAACTTTAATGGTTCTTTTCTATATAAGTTTTAATATTTTCACTACTCTTAGCATTTAATGTGAAATCTGAGAATTTTTTTGCTTTATATAGTGGATAAGCTGCACAGCCAATCATTGCCGCATTATCTGTGCAATATAAAATATTAGGTACATGAAATTCTACTTGATGCTTATCACAAACCTTTTTTATTTCTTGTCTTAAATACTTATTAGCAGAAACTCCACCAGCTAATATAAAATGTTTTATACCAGTATTTTTTAAAGCTAGATCAACTTTTCTACTAAGCTCCTCAACCGCAGTTACTTGAAAAGAGCAAGCAAGATCATTTATTCTTATTTCATGATTTTTTTGTGTTTCATTATGAACTAAATTAATAATAAAGCTCTTTAATCCACTATAACTAAAATTGTAATTCTCTTCTCTCATTGGTTTTGGAAGATCATATGTATTTTTTCCTTTCGCAGCTGCTTTTTCAATATTAGGACCTCCTGGGTAAGACATATGTAATACGCGAGCTACTTTATCAAAAACTTCTCCTACTGAATCATCAATTGTACTACCTAATAATTCCATATCGTATGGACTTTTTAAAATTAACAAATCTGTATGTCCACCGCTTACAATTAAAGCCAGAGATGGATATACTATATCATGTTCAATATTATTAGCATAAATATGTCCCATTGTATGATTTACGGCAATAAGGGGCTTATTGTATACAAATGCTAATGTTTTCGCACACTCTACTCCTACAAGAAGGCTTCCTAATAATCCTGGAGCATAAGTAACTGCGATTGCGTCTATATCTTCTATTTTTTTAGAAAACTTTTTTAGTGTATCTTCTAATACTAAAGTGATATTTTCAGTATGCATACGACTAGCAATTTCAGGTACTACACCGCCATAGTTTGCGTGAGTATCCATCTGTGTTAAGATAGTTAAGGCTTCTACTTCTTTTCCATTTTTTACTATAGCCATAGAAGTTTCATCACACGATGTTTCTATAGCTAAAATATATACGTCTTTCATTGAGGCCTCCTTTCCATTACATATGCGTCTTTTTGACCATAATATTTTTGTCGTGTATAAATGGTTTCAAAACCAAATTTTTCATACAATTTAATTGCTATAAAATTATCAACAGCAACTTCTAGAAAAAAAGTTGTGTCTACGTTTGAATTCGTAATCATTGCATCTAACAAATTCGTTGCAATTTTTTTATTACGGTAATCTGAATGCACCACTAATTCTACAATGTCAACTGTTTTTTCTAATAATGTATAAATTATAAAACCTACAACTTTCCCATTTTCTTCATATACTAATATATGAAAATAGCTTTCTTCAATTAAATTCTCTAAATTAAATTTTTTTTTAAAATTCTTTTGTACTTCTTCCCCTAAAATATATATGATTTTAAAATCTTTTATTTCTGCTTCTCTAATCATTTTTTTTCTACCTCAATTTTTTTCACATAAAATGGGTTCACTAAATGAGGATTTACAGGTTGTTTCTGGTGGGCATATTTTGCTAACATTGTTTTATTAATCTTAGAGCATATATAAATTTTGTTCTCTTTATAAAAAATAGAAAATTCGTCTTTTTTTAAATAAGTGTATTCAATAATATTATTTTTTTCTATTTTTCCAATGTAGTAACCGTTCTTTTCTTCTAAAGCTAGGTAGCTATCTTTGTCTATTTTAGTATCTAAATAAAGCTCTAAACTTGTCATCGTTCTTATAGGTATTTTTAAAGTATATGCCAGAGTTTTCGCAATTGTAACACCTATTCTCACTCCTGTAAATGATCCTGGGCCTATAACAACAATTAGATCATTTATATCTTGGATTTCTGCATGGGCATCACTTAGTAATTTTATTAAAGTTTGAAAACATAAAGTACTGTGATCTTTCTTTTCAGTTATTTCTTTTTCTATAATAAGCTTATCATTTTGATAAATAGCCAAAAATATAAAATCTGCATGAGTATCAATCAATAATGTGTTCATTCACTCACCCTCTTTGTGTATGTAGTATACTTTTTTTCTTCATGGTTGTCAAACAAAAAAGTCCCTGCTATAGGACTGAATCACATACATCCTCATATATTTTTCCATGAGGTTTAAAAATTAATATTCTCGTATTTTCATCAACAAACCTAAAATTAATATCTAACCTTTCATCTGGCAATTCGTTTTCAATCATGTCTGCCCATTCAATGATGGTAACCCCGCCTTTATTAAAATAATCTCTAATCCCTATATTTTCTTTATTATTTTCTAATCTATAAACGTCCATGTGATATAATGGAAGTTCACCTGTATCATATTCTTTTACAATATTAAATGTTGGTGAAGTAATAGTATCGTCAATTCCCAATGCCTGAGCAAATCCTTTAACAAATACAGTTTTTCCAGTTCCTAACTCACCATTTAAGCAAATTACCATGTTTGGAAACTTTTCGCTTTCAATATTTTGGGCTAACTCTAAGGTATCCATTTCATCTTTTGAAGTAAATCTATAATCCATATTTAATCACCTAAAGCTATTTTAATATAGTATAAAATTCTTTGCAACCCATTGTTGTTATTTCATCATAATTTGACATTTTTTATTAATTTATAGTAATTCTTTTTCTTATTAACATCTCAATAACTACTTAAAGTTTATTTGAAATTAAATTGCTTTTTTTAAAATATAGTTTTTTTTACAAATAAAAAAGAACAATCATTGTTCCCTTTAATGGAATAAAAACAATCAAGTTCTGTAAAAAGTAGTGATAGAAGGAACTCGATTTATTCCGAATTGCACTTAAAAAAGAGGATAAAAAAAGCATCTTTTTCAGTTGCTTATTCATTTTATCACAATATCGTACATTTGTAAATAGATATTTTTAAATTTTTGCAAAAAAAAATTGGCAACTACCTATTTTCGCTTATCACTATCGTCGGCGTACTAGTGCTTAACTTCTCTGTTCGGGATGGGAAGAGGTGTATCCACTAGGCTATCGTCACCAATAAAGGATTTTGTCCTTTAAAAACAAGATAATGTATACTCACAATTAAAATATTAAGTTAAATCCTCGAACTATTAGTACTAGTCAGCTCAACGTATTACTACGCTTCCACCTCTAGCCTATCAACGTTGTAGTCTTCAACGGTTCTTACTTCACGAAGAATGGGAAAATTCATCTTGGAGGAGGCTTCTCGCTTAGATGCTTTCAGCGATTATCCCGTCCATACATAGCTACTCTGCGATGCAACTGGCGTTACAACAGATACACCAGAGGTATGTCCATTCCGGTCCTCTCGTACTAGGAACAGCT
>ERZ1643246.2295-NODE-2295-length-18562-cov-4.059221_pt1 | contig 18562 bp, 16 predicted proteins | sample MGYA00579265_ERZ1643246 | MGnify/ENA primary metagenome ERZ1643246 (study PRJEB29033, sample SAMEA4952261) | chicken gut metagenome | biome: Broiler Chicken; feature: Gastrointestinal Tract; material: Caecum | place: Ireland | collected 2018 | study: Broiler...
TGTCGGGATACCGTAGCGTTTCATCAGGTCTTTGGAAAACGCCTTGCTCCCTTCGATGATAGCGGCCGCTTTATTCGGCCCAAATGCGCGAATCCCCTCTGCATTCAGGGCGTCCACCATACCGAGGACAAGGGGATCATCCGGGGTGACAACGACCAAATCCATCTGGTTTTCCTTTGCATAGGAGACCATGCCCGGGATATCCGTTGCCTTGATATCCACACAAATTGCGTCTTCAGCAATCCCAGCATTGCCCGGGCAGCAGAACAACTGCGGTTGATGGCGGGATTCCTTCAGCTTTTTGATGACGGCATGTTCCCTGCCGCCGGAACCAACAACTAGAATTTTCATCCTCTGTACCCTCCGTCGATTAGTGGTGGAACAAGCGGATACCGGTAAATGCCATGACAATCCCGTATTTATTGCAGGTATCAATGACATGGTCGTCGCGAATCGAGCCGCCCGGCTGCGCGATATATTTTACGCCGCTGCGGTGCGCGCGCTCAATATTGTCCCCAAACGGGAAGAACGCGTCCGAACCAAGGGTAACGCCGTCGAGTTTTTTCAGCCACTCCGCTTTTTCCTCCCTGGTGAGGGGTTCCGGTTTCACCTTGAAAGTTTGCTCCCAGGCGCCATCCGCCAGCACGTCCATGTAATCGTCGGAGATATACACGTCGATGGCGTTATCACGGTCTGCCCGGCGGATTTTATCGACAAACTGGAGGCCAAGGACTTTCGGATGCTGGCGCAAAAACCAGATATCCGCCTTATTTCCGGCAAGGCGGGTACAGTGGATTCTGGACTGCTGTCCCGCTCCAATCCCAATAGCCTGTCCATCTTTAACATAGCAGACAGAGTTGGACTGGGTGTACTTGAGCGTGATCATGGAGAGGATCATATCCCGTTTTGCATTTTCCGGGAGATCCTTGTTTTCAGTGACAATGTTGGCAAACAGCTCATCGCTGATATGTAGTTCATTCCTGCCCTGTTCAAAGGTGATGCCAAAAATATCCCGCTGTTCGGTAGCGGCCGGGACATATTCCGGGTCAATCTGAATGACATTATAGCTGCCCTTGCGTTTCTTTTTCAGAATTTCCAACGCTGCATCCGAATAGGAGGGGGCAATCACACCGTCGGAAACCTCACGGCTAATCAGGCGGGCGGTCACCTCATCGCACTCATCGGAGAGAGCGATAAAATCGCCATAAGAGGACATGCGATCTGCACCGCGGGCACGCGCATAGGCACAGGCAATCGGAGAAAGTTCCAAATCCCCTACAAAGTAAATCTGGCGCATGGTCTCGTCCAGCGGAGTACCGACCGCAGCACCTGCCGGGCTGACATGCTTGAAAGAAGCTGCTGCCGGAAGTCCAGTAGCCGCTTTCAGTTCCCGAACCAACTGCCAGGAATTGAGCGCATCCATAAAGTTGATATAACCTGGACGGCCGTTTAATACGGTAATGGGGAGCTCCCCTTCTTTCATGAAAATCCTGGATGGTTTCTGATTCGGGTTACATCCATACTTGAGTTCAAGTTCCTTTGCCATGAAAAGTTCCTCCTTAAGCGTTTTTGTTGACGATGCGGGTTTCATAGCTCCCATCGCTCAGAGAAATATAGCGGACAAACAGGGAAACCTTATTGTCCTCATTTAAATTTTCCCACAACTCCTTGGTAAAGGAGTCGATATCTCCAGAAATGGTAACTGTTGTTGGTTCCCCTTCAAAGGAGGGGATGGGGTTTCCATCACACTGGTATGTATGGATAAAGTGCCCCTCTTTTGCACGTGGTCCGGTATACTCAAAGAAATAGCGGCGGGTGGAGGACTCATCCCCATCGGCACTTTTCAGGATTGAGAGCTGATAGGAGAACTCTCCGTTCTCCAATGTAACAAGCCCGGAAATACGCGGAGTAAAGTTCGGGCCGTCCGGCTCAAAGGTACGGGTACGCAGGGCGTCCTCAAAGCTCTTTCCCTCTTTGAGAAAATCATAAACTGTATCGGTCTGATCGCCATTTGTCACAATCGTCCGATTGCCCAATACTCGCACTGGAGCGTAGATAATCAGGGATGGATCGGAGAGTTTGCTCGGGTCAAAGGCCTGGGTACGGATGCCCTCACCCTCGGTCACAAACACACGGTTGCGGCTGTTTTCACTACGTCCCATGATGAAATAGGCGATGACCGCATGGTTTCCATCCTCGCTCTTTCCAATAATAATCCCACGTCCAGGATAGGTATTACCCTTTACTTCTTCTTTCAGACATTTCGCTTTCATATGGATTCCTCCCCGTTATCGGCTGATTTTTGTCTTATTGCCCTGTACGGTAATTCTCCCCTGGCAGAACAGAGAAACCGCTTTAGGGAGAATTTCCCATTCTGCCTGCTCCATCACGCGGCGCTGCAGGGTTTCCGGAGTATCATCTTCCTGCACTTCCACTGCCTTTTGTAGGATAATGGGGCCGCCGTCGCATACCTCATTGACAAAATGTACAGTTGCACCCGTCAGTTTGACGCCTGCTTCCAGAACCGCCTCATGGACATGCAGGCCGTAAAATCCCTTGCCGCAAAAACTTGGGATCAATGCCGGATGGACGTTCATCATCTTATTTGGAAATGCTCTTGCCACCACTTCATCCAGGATCACCATAAATCCTGCATAGACAACCAGATCTGCCTTTACTTCCTGCAGAACTTCCACGATGGCCTGGCTATAAGCCCTGCGATCTGGATAATCCTTCCGGCGCACAACTTTTGTAGCAATCCCGTTGTTTTTGGCACGTTCCAGCGCATAGGCGTCCGGGCTGGAAGAAATCACGCAGGTGATTTTCCCGTTTTTGATTTTCCCGGCATGCTCCGCGTCGATCAGTGCCTGCAAATTCGTCCCGCCGCCGGAAACGAGGACTGCAATATTTAGCATATCTCTACACCGTTTCCTTCCGCAACTTCACCGATGATATTGGCGTCTTCCCCATTGGCACGCAGGATTTCCACTGCTTTCTCTGCATCCTCTTTGGCAACAAAAACGCACATACCGGTACCCATATTGAAGGTGTTAAACATATCATGTTCAGAAATATTTCCCGTTTTCTGGATCAAATCGAAAATTGGGAGGATCTTCAATGCTTTCTTGTCGATTTTTGCCATCAGGTTTTCCGGAAGCCCTCTTGGGACATTCTCATAAAACCCGCCGCCCGTAATATGGGTCAAGGATTTTATTTCCACCTGATCATACAAAGCGAGGATGGATTTGACATAGAGTTTGGTTGGCGCAAGCAAAGTCTCCCCAAGCCCTTTTCCGCCGAGTTCCTCACGTGGGGTGGTCAAATCTGCATGTTCAATATCAAAGACCTTGCGTACCAGGGAAAAACCATTGGAGTGGACTCCTGTGGAGGCAAGTCCGATGATTGCGTCTCCTGCTTTGAGTTTGCTGCCGTCAATGATGCGATCTTTCTCCACAATTCCAACAGAAAAGCCTGCCAAATCGTAGTCATCGTCCGGCATCATCCCCGGATGCTCTGCGGTTTCTCCGCCAACAAGCGCACAACCGGACTGAACACAGCCTTCTGCTACGCCCGCAACGATTTCCGCCACTTTTTCCGGAATATTTTTTCCAATGGCAATATAATCGAGGAAAATCAGGGGTTTTGCGCCGGAACAGATAATATCGTTCACACACATGGCAACACAGTCGATGCCAATGGTATCGTGTTTGTCAAGCATCATAGCGAGTTTCAGCTTGGTGCCGACTCCATCCGTACCGGACACCAGTACCGGATGCTGATACCCCTGCATATCCAGCTCAAAGAGTCCGCCAAAACCGCCAATTCCAGAAAGAACCCCTGGAATCACAGTACGTTTGACATGGTTTTTCATCAATTCCACTGCTTTGTAGCCAGCAGTCACATCCACACCTGCTGCTTTGTAGCTGTCACTGTAACTTTTCATTCTTTGCTCCATTCCGCCGCTTCGCGCCGGCATCATATTTTTCATTCCAAACCCTTCTCACGCGAAGCCAATATGAAAAGGGTAGTTTTTGACCAACTTTCAGGAAAAATTACTCTACATGGTGTTTTTTCACACCATGCCCGATTTCTTTCCACTAGGATCTTTACTCTTTCCCATTCCAACAATAGGTGCACAGCTTGCACGGTTCAATTCCAATGGAAGCAATGACATCCTCCAATTCATGGTATTTCAAAGACGTAAAGTTGAGCTTCTGCGCAATCCGGTTCACCATTTCCTGATGCTCCTCGGTATCGCGTTGACAGTATTTCTCAAAATCATAATCCGCTTTTCCACCTTCAATCTCATCAATTACCCGACGGGTAATCAAATCATATTCGGATGTAGAGCGGGAAAAGTTGAGGTATTTGCACCCAAACATAATTGGCGGACAGGCAGAGCGGATATGCACCTCTTTCGCCCCACTGGAATAGAGGAATTCCACTGTTTCCCTGGTCTGTGTCCCACGCACAATGGAGTCGTCAATAAACAGCAGTTTTTTATCCCGGATTAAAGCGTCAATCGGGATCAGTTTCATATGGGCAATCAGGTTCCGAACTGACTGGTTCTGGGGCATAAAACTGCGCGGCCAAGTCGGTGTGTACTTAATAAATGGGCGGGCAAACGGAATGCCGGACTCATTGGCATAGCCGATGGCATGTGCGGTACCGGAGTCCGGAATACCTGCAACAAAATCAACTTCTACCCCTTTATCCCTGCGTGCAAGAAGTTTTCCGCATTCATAGCGCATCATTTCGACATTAACCCCTTCATAAGCAGAAGTGGTATAGCCGTAATAAGTCCACAGAAATGTACAGATTTTCATCTGTTTTTGCGGTTCAGCAACCGTTTGCAGCCCATCCGGCGTCATAAACACTATTTCACCTGGGCCGATTTCTCTTTCATCATGATAGCCGAGGTTTAAATAGGAGAAGGATTCAAACGCCACGCAGTATGCTCCCTCTTTATGGCCAATCACAAGCGGCGTTCTCCCCATGAAATCCCTGGCCGCATACAATCCCTGCGCTGTCATCAGAATCATGGTCATGGAGCCCTCAATACACTGCTGAGCATACCGAATTCCCTCAACAATGCTTTCTTTCTGGTTAATCAGCGCCGCCACCAATTCTGTGGCATTGACGTCTCCTCCACTCATCTCCAGAAAATGGATGTTCCCCTCTTGAAACAGCATTTTGACGAGCTTGTCCATATTATTGATACGCCCAACTGTAGTAATGGCATAATTGCCCAGGTGGGAACGGATAATAAGCGGCTGGGGCTCCGTATCACTGATACAGCCGATTCCCATATTCCCCTGCATCTCGCCGACATCGCTTTCAAACTTTGTACGGAACGGGGAATTTTCAATGTTGTGAATGGAGCGGTTAAACCCGTCAATGGAATTATAGACAGCCAATCCACCGCGTCTTGTGCCAAGATGGGAATGGTAGTCAGTCCCAAAAAACAAATCCATTACACAATCTTTTTTTGATACAACTCCAAACAAACCGCCCAAAAGTAAAACCTCCCTGTTGGTTTACGTCAATCCTATGTTTTGTTTTCCAGCTATTTAAAATCCATCGGGACTTCAAACCCGGCTATCAACGACTCTATCATTTACAGACAAACTTTCCCGTGTCTCTTTCTACGGAAAGAATGTGGAAAGGGCAAAGTATTTGTGCTTTGCCCTTACCCTATCACATATTCTGTCCGGATTAACCTCCGAAGAGTCTCTTCATTATCTCTTTGTATCCCTCATCGACATTGTCCATATCCCTGCGGAAGCGATCCTTATCCAGCTTTTCGTGGGTTTTGGCATCCCAGAAGCGGCAGGTATCCGGAGAAATTTCATCCGCCAAAATAATTTTGCCATCGCTGGTTTTTCCAAATTCAATTTTGAAATCCACGAGTTCAATGCCGATACCCGCAAAAAATTCTGTCAGGTAATCATTGATTTTAAACGCATAATTTGCAATTAAATCCAGTTCCTCTTTGGTGACAATACCAAGGGCAAAAATATGGTAATCGTTAATCATTGGGTCGCCGAGTGCATCATCCTTGTAGGAATATTCCAAAACCGTCTTTGCCATCTTGGTTCCTTCCGGAAGCCCCAGGCGCTTGGAAAGAGAACCTGCCGCAATATTGCGTACGATTACTTCCAAGGGGATAATTTCCACCTTCTTCACAATGGTCTCACGGTCAGAAATTTCCTCGACATAGTGGGTTGGGATCCCCTTTTCCTCAAGCATTTTCATCAAGTAGTTGGAAACACGGTTGTTGACAACCCCCTTGTTTTCAATTGTCCCTTTCTTTTGTCCATTAAAGGCAGTGGCGTCATCCTTATAATCGACAATATAGAGTTCTGGATCGTCGGTTTTAAAGACCTTTTTTGCCTTTCCCTCATACAGCTGCTCTAACTTTTTCATATTCTCTCAACCTCTTCCTGTAGTTTTTTATCTTTTTGAATAACTTCTTCAATCATTTTTGCCTTGCGTTCACCGAGTTTTGCTGCGATCTCTTCATTTTCCACTCCGAGAATCTGTGCCGCCAAAAACGCTGCATTTTTTGCCCCGTCAACTGCAACGGTTGCCACTGGGATTCCGGATGGCATCTGAACGGTAGCAAGCAGGGCGTCAAGTCCCCCAAGGCCGCCGGATTTCACCGGGATTCCAATCACCGGAAGAGTGGTATGGGCGGCAAGGACTCCCGCAAGGTGGGCCGCCATACCTGCTGCTGCAATAATGACGCCCACACCGTTATCCCGTGCATTGGTGGCAAAATCGCTTGCAAGACTTGGAGTTCTGTGTGCGGACATTACATGGACTTCTACCGGGATATCCAGTTCTTTTAGTGTAGAAATCGCACCTTTTACAACTGGCAGGTCACTGTCGCTGCCCATAATAATTGCTACTTTTTTGCAGCTTGCCATCCAAATCATTCTCCTTTATGATAAATTGAAACGTCAAAATAGAAAAGGGCGTTGGAGATTTCCCAAGCCCTTTTGTTGATACAATTATCCTGCCTTTGTCAAAATGCCTGCAAATAGGCCCTGTTCGGAAAGGCCGGTATAAACCGGACATCTGCTGAAAGCCTCCGCAAACCCAATCGGCATAAGACAAAAGCCCCTCTCATCTGTGATTTACACAACCTTATTTTAATGGATTGCGAAGCAAAATTCAATTGATTGTCCGCAAATTCTGTTTTTTTCGTGCAGATATCTACCTTTAAAATATTTTACACAGCGAAATTGTAAATTTTACACGAACTTCAAATGCATTGGAAAATATCCCACCTGTCCAGCAGTGTTTCCCAAGGCTACTCATCTGTTTCCTCCTCTTCCTGGATTTCCCGCACATCCAGCCATTCGCTGTTTGGACGGCAGAGCAGACGTCCGTCTACATAGGCCTGCTGAAGAGTTAAAATGGTCTGCCCCTGATAATTTCCGGATCGGGTCAGCTCCACAACCAATGCTACATCAGTTTTCCGTTCATCCTGCAATGCCAAAGGCAACATCAGGCTCATGGTATTTCCTGTAGGAAAACAGCAGGGAATTGCCGTTTTAAAATTCCAACGAACCTGTTTTCTTGCCAATTTAATGGCGTCTTCCAACCGGTTTCTCATGCGGTTGTACAGTTTTGGCGTCTCTCCAATAAAATCACTCAGTTCCCGGTAAATCTCCCTTTTCTTTTTCCAGTCATTGGTACTCTCCAAACTGGAGATCAGGGAGAGCGCTTCCTCGCTGCCGCGGCATTCTTCACGAACGAACCCCAGTGGAAGTCGCGGCAGATTGTCAAGGATAATGTGCTCATAATCTGTATGTAAATCTTTTTCCAGGTCAAACAGAAGGTCTTCCTTACGTTCAAAATAGGAAGCCGGTTCCGGAAGTGGAGAAAAACAATCCACGAGACGTTTTCCCAATCCTCTAGCCGCTGCAGTGCAGAAATCAATAAAACGCCATGTCACCCCCGCATGTTCTTCCTGCGGTTCAAAGCAGGCATAAATATCATCAAAATAAGGTGTTACCAATCCCGTATTAAACGCTGCAAAGCGACGATCCTCTGAGATACAGATTTTGTCCTCCAAAGAGAGCCGGTAAAATGTATACTGGATATACTTTTTTAATATGAAATTGCTTTTCTGGGAACTCTCCTTAAAATCCCATGGTTCGGGCAATGCTTTGCCAGCAAGCTGCTCCAAAAAACTCGGCCAGGAACCAAGGAAAGCAAACCGCTCCAGTGCTTTTCCCGGAGAAACGGACTCTGTATCCTGGATAACTCCTGCAAAGTTTAAATACCAGCGATAAGGGCCAAATGTCGTAGGCTTAATGGACGCAATGACCTGCTTTCCATCCGGACTCCATAACCCGGTAGAAAATATATAGGCCCCGTTGTGCATTTGTATGGTATTTTCCTGGCGGGCAGTATGAAATCCCACATGCAGTGCTTGAAGTATTTCATCCGAAGGTGCCTGTTCCATACCAGTTACTGCAAGATTCAAGTTGTTCAGAGTCTTTTGGGGAAGATTGACTGTATTGTCCAATTCCACGGGGAGCGTATTTTCCTCTAACCCCTGTTTCTCCACTTGCAAAGGTTCTTCGGCTTCCCATTCCGGCATTACATGAAGAGTAACAATGGTCTGCATGACCCCTCCCTGCAATTCACCTCTCATCGTGAGGAATGGGAGCTGTTCCAATAGCGTTTTCATCTTGGAAAATCCATACCGTTCTTTAGTGCACCCCATATCCGCCATGGTTTTGCTGATTTTTGCCATAGCAAGCGGTTCCTCTTTTGGAAAAGACGCTGCCAACACCTGATATATTTCCCGCTGCATTTCTTCAGGCAGTCGCTCATCCAATTCATTTGGAAAAGCAATGATATCCATTTCTTTGTCCCATTCCGGCACAGCATGAATGGTCACTAGGCTCTGCATGACCCCTCCCTGCAGTTCGCCCTTCAAAGTAAGGAATGGAAGCTGTTCCAATAATGTCTTCATCTTGGAAAACCCATACCGTTCTTTAGTGCACCCCATATCCGCCATGGTTTTGCTGATTTTTGCCATAGCGAGCGGTTCTTCTTTTGGAAAAGACGCTGTCAACACCTGGTATATTTCCCGTTGCATCTCCTCAGACAGTGTTTTCTTTTCCTGTTCTTCAAAAAATCCCTGGGAAATCTCCTGCTGCAAGGGTTTGATGCGGAAAGAAAGTACCCATGCCTGGGAAGCGTCGTTGTAACGGTTTGGAACTAAATGGAATTGTGCCCGTTGCGTTTCAAAAGTCCACCCCTGTGCTGTACGTACCATTGTTTGGTCGCGTTTGGCCTCACAATAAGCGTCCGCAATTTCCGCAATCGCCACTTCATATTCCCTGCCCGTCATACAGCAATAGGCATTGATTGTTTTGTTGGGAACCCATACTTCATTTTGAAAAATCTGAAAATTATACATTTCATTCCCCTTCCACACCGAAAACTTTCTATTTTTTCAGCACACAGCTACACTCCTGGTTGTTATTCATTATAACTGAAAGAAAAATTCTCTTCAATAAAAATTTCCCTCCTCTGTATCGTATTCTTCAAAAGGGTTCTCCATGCCCAAAACGTCAGCTTTGCAATAGCAAAATCCCCCGGACGGCAATTGCCATCCGGGGGAAAATCTTTACAATCTTTAATTCATGGGATTAATACATGCCCATGCCGCCGCCCTGCGGTGCAGCCATTGGAGCCGGATTTTCTTCCTTCTTGTTTGCAACAAGGGATTCCGTTGTCAGAATCATTGCAGCAGCAGAAGCCGCATTCTGAATAGCAGAACGGGTAACTTTTGTCGGATCAATAATTCCCGCTTCAAACATATCGGTATAGACTTCGTTGTATGCATCAAAGCCATAACCTGATTTTCTAGAACGACGAATCTTATCAATAATCACAGAACCGTCAAGTCCGGCATTTGCTGCAATCTGGCGCATTGGTTCTTCCAAAGCTTTCAGAACAATCTTGGCACCGGTCTTTTCATCGCCTTCACAGGAAGGAAGAACTTTTTCTACAGCGGATGCTGCATTAATCAAAGCGACACCGCCGCCAGAAACAACGCCTTCCTCCACAGCAGCTTTGGTTGCGGAGAGAGCATCTTCGATTCTGAGCTTTTTCTCCTTCATCTCAACCTCGGTTGCAGCGCCAACTTTAAGCACCGCGACACCGCCGGACAGTTTTGCCAATCTTTCCTGGAGTTTTTCTCTGTCAAAATCAGAGGTTGCAGTTTCAATCTGAGACTTAATCTGAGAAATTCTGGACTTAATAGCATCCGGATCGCCAGCGCCATGGACAATAATCGTATTTTCTTTCTCAACGCGGACGCTTCCTGCACGGCCAAGCTGATCCAAAGTAGTATCTTTCAGTTCCAAACCAAGGTCATCACAGATGACGGTGCCGCCAGTCAAAATTGCAATATCCTGGAGCATTTCTTTTCTTCTGTCGCCGAATCCAGGAGCCTTGACAGCAACACAGTTGAAGGTACCGCGCAGCTTGTTGAGCAGGATAGTTGTGAGCGCCTCGCCCTCCAAATCCTCGCAGATAATAACAAGCTTCTTGCCGCCCTGGACAATTTGCTCGAGCAGAGGAAGGAGATCCTGGATGGAGCTGATTTTCTTATCGGTAATCAGGATGTAAGCATCATCCATGACAGCTTCCATCTTGTCCGTATCAGTGACCATATAGGGAGAAACATAACCACGGTCAAACTGCATGCCTTCGACAACCTCGGTATATGTCTCTGCGGTCTTGGATTCTTCAATGGTGATAACACCATCTGCAGAAACTTTTTCCATAGCATCTGCAATCAGCTTGCCGATATTTTCATCGCCGGAAGAAACAGCTGCAACTCTTGCAATATCGTCTGCGCTTCCAACTTTTTTGGAATTTTCAATAATTGCATCCACAGCGGCGTCAACTGCCTTGGCAATTCCCTTTTTGAGGATCATCGGATTTGCACCAGCAGCAACATTCTTCATACCTTCCCGTACAAGTGCTTGGGCCAAAACGGTAGCGGTTGTGGTTCCGTCGCCTGCTGCGTCATTTGTCTTGGTGGCAACTTCTTTTACAAGTTGAGCGCCCATGTTCTCGAATGGGTCGTCAAGTTCAATGTCCTTTGCAATGGTGACTCCATCGTTTGTAATAAGCGGAGCGCCAAACTTTTTATCCAGAACAACATTGCGGCCTTTTGGCCCAAGGGTAATTTTTACAGTATCAGCGAGCTGATCGAGCCCTTTCTGAAGGGCTTTACGGGCGTCTTCCCCGTACAGCATTTCTTTAGCCATGGTAAACAGCCTCCCACATCTAATGAATGGATATATATTGATTATTCTACAATTGCAAGAATATCGGACTGACGGAGGATCACATACTCCTCATCGTCGACTTTGACTTCGGTTCCCGCATATTTGCTGGCAATGACTTTATCTCCCGGTTTCAGATACATTTCCACCTGATTGCCATCCACCATTCCGCCAGGGCCGACTGCAATGACTTCTGCAATCTGGGGTTTTTCCTTTGCAGAATTCGCAAGGATAATTCCGCTTTTGGTCGTTTCTTCCGCTTCGACCATTTTAGTTACCACTCTGTCAAGCAAAGGTTTGATTGTCATGATGGTTTCCTCCTTAGACCTTGTATGGAATTTAAAATTTTCTACTTATTTTAGCACTCCCTTTTCTTGAGTGCTAACTATATTGTAATGATTATTTTTGAAAAATCAAGTACTTTTGCAAATTTTTTTCAAAAATAATCGAGTTTTCATCTCTCATTAAAGGGTCATTTACAAAATATCCATTTTCTTTGCGAAAAATTCCCTGTTGCGCAAAAAAACTCCGTACCGACAAAATTGTGGTACGGAGTTCCTTATTTTTACCTTTTCTGACTTTTATTGAGTAAACTCCAGGTTGTCAAACCCGGATGCTGTAATCACAGCATCTTCCGTTTTGGGAAAGGATAGGGTTATCCGATCCCCTTCTCTGGTCAACGCCAGTTCGTCGCTTAGCGTATAGGAAACACGGTAAATTTTATCCGCCTGTTCACTCAAAATTATTTTGTAAACGGTATCCTCACTTGTGACTTCGCTGGCAATCCGCAGAACGGTCCCAGTTACTTCCTCTTTTTCTTCAAGCAGATCCTCTGCCGGAGTACTCAGGACCCCCGCATGCTTCAAATTGGTTTGATAATCTTCCAGGGCGGCCTCCATGGTTTCTCCGTTCCCGACAATCGAATAGTCTTCCAAAGAAACATAGGCATACTGTTTTACCAATCCTTCCGCATCCTTCAAAGTCATGAAGTACGTCGGTTTCCCATCAATATTCAAAATTAGAGGAAAAGTTGCCGTATATTTCAGGTTCTGAACTTTTCCCTCCGCAGAAGCCTGCGCAGCATTTTCCGTTGCACCGGAGACTTTATATTCAAAGACTTCCTTGGTAATCATGTCCACCATAACAAAGCTGATAATGCTGTCATCGGAACCCACGCTAGTAAGCCCGGTGTACAAATAGCACCTTCCGTTATTGTAAACAATGGCATGCCCTTCAGATGCACGGAATTTATCCTTATTGGAAAAGTTCAGAATTCCGTTGATATACTCCCCTCGGTTATTGATCTGCGTCATGATAAAATCTTCAGGCTGGATACGATCCACCCAGGAAGGGAGATTATCAATCGTATAGCGGTGGGTCTCCCCTGTCGTCGCATTGACAACCAGGGCGCCAGTTGCCTCCGGGAGAGCAAAACCCCTAGTATTTTTGTATGTAGAAATAACCCAGTAAGGTGTCCCCTCATCATCGATTTCAAAGGAATAATCCGTCATACCGGTAAAAAATCCCCCATGAAACCGCGCATACCGGTTGAGATTCTGGAGCAGGTAGGCTTTCGGCTGGATCTTGATATTTTTCCCATCTACATACTCAACATCCTGCATATTCGTTGCAGAAACAGTAATATATCCGGGAGTACCATTTAAGTTGGCAAGCCATTTAAAAAACCCAGAATGTTCCAATGGAACCACCCACATCAACTTACCTCCAACTTGCTGGATGACGGGTTCTCCTGTCTCCACCTGGCTGCCAAGGGATGTCTTTTCCCCAAGCTTTTTATCGGCAAGTTTTTCTGCCAAATCCTTATCCACAATTGGCACATTCTCAACATCAACAATCTGGACGTCTGAACTAAAGGTACGATCCTGTGGTTCCGTCAGCTGATCACGGTATGCACCAAATTGAAACAGCACGGAAGAACCGATAAAGACAACCGCGACAATGGCCCAAGGTACCAGTACCCCGATTTTTACCACTCTAGAAAGCTTCTTAATTCCATCAAAACCCAACTCCCTCTGTCCATTGGCGCCCGTGATTAGATGGAACAGAGAGCCTTTTGTTACAAGCCAGATGGCAATACATACAGTGATGACAATACACCACAAAATCGCCCCATCAGAATAAAGGGGATTGAGGTTCGGCGCTTCAAAGAAGAGATATCCCAGGAAAACGACGAACGCAATAAGATACGCAATGATTCTGGTTTTTTTCACAGTAACCCTCACTCCGCCGCACCAGGCTCCGCGGCATAAATTCAGGATTCCCCGTGCCTGTACGGGGGACCGGCTACCTCTGGGGAGAATAGCCGGGATCTATTCCAGTATAGCAGACACAGCCCATATTTTCCGTCGGATTCATAAAAAATTCACGATTTTCCAGAAATTTTTTCTGCTTTCTTTTCACGCTTTTTTCTCCCCCGCAATACCACTGCCCAAAATATCCATGCCAGCAGACTGAGGACGCTTCCAATCACAGCATAGCGGTATGTCTTTGCATAAATACTTCCCAAGGTACTGTGTACGGTAAAAATATTCAGGCCATTTACCCCAGCCAAAGCGGCAAGGGTATAGGCACACAACCCTATAGTCAACAGGGCCAGTACCAGTTTCACAACCAGATCCGGACGGGGTTTTCCCTTTATGAAAGGGGCAGTAGACGGTGCATTTTTACGCTCCCTGTGATTCACTTGCCGCAACCCCTTCCTTTTCTACATTGAGTATGCACTGGGATACGAACTGTGCAAAAGCATTTCCTAAAGTACCGGAACCCATTGGCATACTGGACATATCCCCCTGCATAACAAGCAAGCGGCTGAGTTTCTCAAGTTTCTGGCTATCCACTGTGCCCCCCTCTGTCACCGTTTTCTTCAAAGTATATAGGGAGGACGAAACCTGTTTGAGCGGGGAATCCAGCGCAAGATGCCCGTTCGCATCAATCACACGCAGGATAAATTTTTCTGCTTTGTCTTCCTGGCCCATTGCAAAATAGAGCTTGGCCCTGGCCAAATCGCACAGGCCTGTATTATCCCCAAACCATCCCATTTTTATTTCCAGATAGTTTACCGCACGATATCCCGGGACATAGACTGCCTTATTGTAATACTCCTGTTCTTTTTCCCGTTGCTGTACAAGCGTTTTGTTCAGTTTTTCCCGTTTCTTTTCGGAAGTCTCTGCAGCAAGTTTGGTTTCGGTTTCCTCTGCCTTTTGCCCATATTGGCGGGATTTTACATAGTATCCATAAGCTTCATCATCTTCCCTGTCAATCTGGGCGGTATTTCCATGGTTTGCATAGAGATCCTGTGCAATCAAATCCGTATAAAGTGCCCGGTTTTCCAGGCTATCCTCCTGTTCCACCAACTCCGTTGCCAATTTTTGAGCATAGTCTGGGTTCCCAAGAAAATAATTATACCCCACTTTCAGCCTCAAAATATTTTCATCATGGGGGTAACTCGCCTGATAAGATCCGATTTTTTCACTGACATTGTCCCCACTTGCTTCGATTCCCTCTACTGGGTAGACCTCTGCAAAGACATCCCTCTCGATATCGTAATACTCCTCACAGCGCTGGGAATCCTTTGCTGTGATGGAAAGAGTTTTCCTTGTCTGGGTTGCGGCACTTTTAAAAGCAGAACGATGCCCCTGGGGATCCGAGGAATAATTTTCTACCAGTGCGCGGATTTCCGCGATCACCTGTTGATTCTGTTTGGACTGCTTTTTTTCAAATTCCACCACGTCTAAATACTGGGTAGCCTGGGCCATATCCCCATTCAAAATACACAGCAGGGCAGAAGCACAGGTATTTTGGAAAGTATAACCTCCCTTTCCCAGCGCTTCATAGAGATGAGGTACCGCGACATCGTCCCTTGTCTCTTCCAAGGCAAGAAGTGCAAGATAAGTATCCGTATTTGCGCCGGAAATCGTGTCACGGATAGCTTTAATTCCAAGCAGAGAGCAGGTAATGATAAAAACTACTGCGGCGCCTGCAATAAAATGCGTCCGTTTATTCAGAATTTTTTTCTTTCCCCGAAACTTTATTGCCACGAAAAAATACCCTGCGGCAAGTATCAGCGTGAGGACAACTAAAATCCATAAAAATATTGTCAAAGAAATCCCCCCTATCAGAGAAGTCGTATCCTGTCGTTTCCCGCTGTACTAACTATAGCAAATCACACCGTTTTTGTACAGATAAAAAACGGTACGCTTTTGTTTTGCGCACCGGAAGAGATTTTTATTTATGATATTTAGAACCTGAGGAAATCATGAACGCGCGATAAACCTGTTCCAGGAGCATCACGCGAGCAAGCTGATGGGGAAAGGTCATTTCCGACATGGACAATTTACGTTTTCCGGCCCGTTTGACTGTATCTGAAAGCCCATAGGATCCGCCGATGATAAAAGTAACCGTACTATACCCTTCCAGAGCCACCTGTGCCAGAAGGTGAGAAAATTCGATAGAATCCATCTGTTTGCCTTCAATACAAAGAGGGATTAGAAAGCTTTTCGGAGAAATTTTTGCAAGAATCCGCTTTCCTTCCGCTTCAATCACAGAAGCGATTTCTGCTTCGCCTGCACGATCTGCGAGCCGTTCTTCCGGCAATTCCAAGATTTGGAGCCGACAAAAAGAATTTAACCGCTTTTGATATTCTGCCAGGGCATCTTTCCAATACCGTTCTTTTAGCGAACCAATACAAATAATCTGGACTGTTAACATTAAACCATCTCCCAGTTAAAACACCATCAGCTCAGCCGGAATATCCCTTGGAGCTACCTGGAGCAGGTAATCATAGTTTTCCTTTGCACCAATTTCTTGAAGGCTGTACCGAGTGTGTTCATAGGCAAGCTGGGGAAGATTATTTTCTTTGCTCAGATGTGCCAGGAACACTCTCGCTGTCCCGGCTTTTACCAGTTCCGAGACCTGCTGTGCGCAATCATCATTGGAGAGATGTCCTCGACTGCTTTTGATCCGCTGTTTTAAAAAATAGGGGTATGTACCACATTCCAGCATGCGGACATCATAATTCGATTCAAGCATCACAAGATGCGCTCCCAGAATATGTTCTTTGACTTCCTGGGTCACATATCCAAGATCCGTTGCTATGGCAAGAATACGGGAATCCCCTGTCTCAAACCGGAACCCCATACTATCCACTGCGTCGTGTGGGGTATGGAATGGAGTCACCCTCATCCCGGCAATTTCGTTATCCGGTTCCAATTCCATTAAACGGCAATCAGGAGAAACGCATTGGTTTTGTGCAAGATATTCCAAAACAGGGGCAGAAGAATAAACCGGGACTTTCAGACGTTTTGTCAAAACCTTTAATCCCTTGATATGATCCGAATGCTCATGGGTAACTAAAATCCCCCGAATAATTTCCTGTGGGATATCCCTTTCTGCCAGGGCCTCTAAAATCCGTTTGCAACTCACACCGGCGTCGACAAGCAGTCCTTCTTGTGCATTTCCTACAAAGGTACTGTTGCCAGAACTCCCGCTAAAAAGCGGACAAAATCTCGCCATAGCCTACTCCCTTCTACTCTCCTGATTCCAAAAAAAGCTGTGAACTGCCCATTGCAGCGCACAGCTTTTTTCCAGACAAGGTTACAGTGCCTGCGCAATGTGTATGTTGTCTGGAATATCGATTTCCCTGATATCCGCCCCCAGGGACTTTAATTTTTCACAAATATTTTCATACCCGCGCTGGATGTGATAAATATCTTCAATTTCCGTCACGCCCGTTGCAGTCAATGCAGCAATAATCAACGCCGCACCTGCACGTAAGTCCGTTGCTTTTACCGGGGCGGCAGTAAATCCATTGGGATTTCCCTCAATCACTGCAACTTTGCCATCAACAGATATATTGGCCCCCATCCTGCGCAGCTGATCCACGTAACGAAAACGGTTATCCCACACACTTTCTGTGACAATGCTGGTTCCTTCTGCCAAGCAGAGCAAAACCGCAATCTGTGGCTGCATATCCGTAGGAAAACCAGGATGCGGCATGGTTTTAATATTGGATTTCATTAGGCCGCCCACACGGGATACCCGAATAGAATCGTCGTATTCCTCCACATCGACACCCATTTTAACTAGTTTTGCCGTAATGGATTCTAAGTGTTTGGGGATCACATTTTTAATCAGCACATCGCCTTTAGTCGCTGCTGCCGCAACCATAAAAGTGCCGGCTTCAATCTGATCCGGAATAATGGAATAAGTGGTTCCCTTGAGAGTATCAACCCCGTGAATTTTAATTACATCTGTTCCGGCACCGCGGACATCCGCACCCATGGAGTTTAAAAAATTGGCCACGTCCACGACATGCGGTTCTTTCGCAGCGTTTTCAATTACCGTTAACCCCTTTGCTTTGACACTGGCCAGCATGATGTTAATTGTCGCACCGACAGAGGCCATATCCAGATAAATCTGGCTTCCTACAAGCATCTCTGCCCGTGCGTCAATCATGCCGCCCTTTTCCAAAGAGATTTCCGCTCCCAGTGCTTCAAACCCCTTCAAATGCTGATCAATCGGGCGGACGCCCAAGTCACATCCCCCCGGCATGGAAACGCAGGCCTCATTAAACCGTCCAAGCAGAGCGCCCAAAAAATAACTGGAAGCACGCAGCTGGCGGGCCAATTCATAGGGGACTGTGGATTTGGAAACATGCCTTGTGTCAATCATAACCGTGGATTTATCCAACATACGGATCCTGGCTCCAAGGCACTCCAGAGTCTGTAAAAGGGTAGTAACATCACTAATATTGGGGACGTTTTCTATAATACAGGTGTCCTGCGCTAACAGGGTTGCAGGCAAAATTGCTACAACAGCATTTTTTGCCCCGCTAATGGTTACTTCTCCTGTCAGGCGTGCTCCACCGTGAACAACATATTTTTCCAAGGCTGTACTCTCCTTTACGGGCGTTTTCGTTCCATAATTTCAAAGGAAAAATTATGTAATCCTATTTATTTTCTTGCCGTACAATCTATAGTATTTACAAGTAATTTCAAAATAATTATGTGAATTAAATAATCAGTATTTGTATTATAACATTCCTGTCACAAATGTCAAAGCATATTCACAAATTTATTTTACCGTTTTTTCTCAATTTGCACAAGTACATTTTGTTAGATACGGCAACGATTTCCTCTTTTCAATACAATTACCCTATTTTAAGTTTTTTCCACATCTTTAAAAGCAAATCATCAGGCAGATGACACGAGATAGCCATA
>ERZ1643246.2297-NODE-2297-length-18544-cov-29.931743_pt1 | contig 18544 bp, 9 predicted proteins | sample MGYA00579265_ERZ1643246 | MGnify/ENA primary metagenome ERZ1643246 (study PRJEB29033, sample SAMEA4952261) | chicken gut metagenome | biome: Broiler Chicken; feature: Gastrointestinal Tract; material: Caecum | place: Ireland | collected 2018 | study: Broiler...
GGTAAAAGCTCTCGGCCAGGCGGTCGGCGCCGATCTTGGTGGCCGAGTAGGGGCTTTGCCCCTGGAAGGGGTGCTTTTCGTCAATGGGCACATACTGGGCGGTGCCGTAGACCTCGCTGGTAGAGGTGACCAGCACCCGGCTGGTGCCCAGCTCCCTGGCGGCGTTGAGCACGTTCAGGGTGCCCTTGATGTTGGTGTCCACGTAGCTGTCCGGGCTGTGGTACGAGAACGGGATGGCGATCAGCGCCGCCAGGTGGAACACCCGCTCCTGACCGCGCATGGCGGTGCGCACGCCGTTGGGGTCGCGGATGTCGCCCATAAAGACGTCGATCTCGTTTTTGATCTCGGGGGGCAGGGTGTCGATCCAGCCCAGAGAGCCGAAGGAATTGTACAGGCAGAAGGCGCGGACCTTCTCGCCCCGCTTGACCAGTTCCTCTGTCAAATGGCTGCCGATAAAACCGTCGGCGCCGGTGACCATTACGGTATGTGCCATGGTGGTAAAACTCCTTTTCCTGCGCCGGCCGCGCCGCGCACAAATCAATGGAAGGTTCCGCCTGCCGGGGGCCGCGGAAAAATTGCAATAGGGTTACAAAACAGTATACCCTATTTGGGCCTGCATTTCAACCGCGGCGGCCCCCGCGCGGGGCTGTCCGGAACATTTTTCACGGTTTTGGCCGGCGCCCGGACGCCGGCCGCACCGGGGCAGGCCGCGCAGTTAGCTGTAAAAACCCGCGCAGAAAGACTGGCCGTTTTGTTTCGGTTGTGTTATACTGTGCACAGATATGCTTATTGCGGCGCAGCTGCGCCCGCGGAAATTTTATCCGGCCCGCCCGCCGGAGAGAGAGGGATCGATATGGCAAACTACATTTTAAGCTGCTGCTCCACCGCCGACCTGACGCCGGAACATTTTGCGGCGCGGGACATCCGGTACACCTGCTTCCACTACTCGCTGGACGGGGTGCAGCACACCGACGACCTGGGCAAAAGCATGCCGCTGGACAAGTTCTACGCCGCCATGGTCAACGGCGCCGAGACCAAGACCTCGCAGCTGAACGCCGACGAGTTCATCGCCTACTTTACGCCGTTTTTGGAGCAGGGGCTGGACATTTTGCACCTTACCCTGTCCAGCGGCATTTCCGGCGTGGTGAACTCCGCCAACCTGGCACGGGACGAGCTGGCCGAGAAATACCCCGACCGCAAGATCTACATCGTCGATTCGCTGTCGGCGTCGTCGGGCACCGGCCTGTTCATGGACAAGCTGGCCGACCTGCGGGACGAGGGCAAGTCCATCGATGAGGTCTACCAGTGGGCGATGGACAACCGCCTGAAGCTGCACCACTGGTTCTTCTCCAGCGACCTGACCTTCTTTGTCAAGGGCGGGCGCATCACCAAGGCGGCGGGCTGGTTCGGCACCGCGCTGAAGATCTGCCCGCTGCTGAACGTGGACAACCAGGGCCGGCTGATCCCCCGCAAAAAGTGCCGCGGCAAAAAGCGCGCCATGGAAGAGTGCGTCAAAATGATGGAACAGCACGCCCAGGGCGGGCTGGACTACGCGGGCAAGTGCTATATCTCCCAGTCGGCCTGCCTGGAGGACGCCCAGGCCGTGGCCGCCATGGTGGAGGCAAAGTTCCCCAGGCTGAACGGCAAAGTGGAGATCAACACCATCGGCACCACCATCGGCAGCCACACCGGCCCCGGCACCGTGGCGCTGTTCTTCTGGGGCGACGAGCGGGTGGACTGACCCCGCCGCGTCCGGCACGGCTCCCCTGCCCCGCCCGGCCGGGGCGGCGCCGGATCTGATCGGATCAGCAAAAAAGGCCGGCGGCCTTCTCCCCTGGTTGCAGGGGGCGGAAGGCCGCCGGCTTTTTGCGGAGTGCGCACAAGGAAGCATTGCCGCAAAATCTATCAAAAACAGGCCGTTGGCTGCATTGCCACCGGCCTGTTTTTGCGTTTTTTCGATGCTTCGCAGTTTTGCCGCTTGCGCGGCAAAACCAAAGCTTCCTTATGCTTACTCCGCTTTTGCTGTGGGTTTGGGGCGGTGCGTGCGGCGTTACTGGCCGTCCACCACCGTCAGCAGCGCGGGGAAATACTCGGCTGCCGCGCCGGCATCCTCGGTGCCGGGTTGGAACAGCGGCACGCTGCGCGCAAAGGGGCTGCCGCTGCCGTCCAATGCGATCCAGGTATTGCGGGCAAACGCGTCGGGCAGGCAGGCTTCCAGCAGCGGATAGTCCACCGTGCGGTCGTTGGGCAGGCAGCTGCCGGTGTCTCCGTCGCTGGTCACGTACAAGACGCCCACCGCCTGCACGCTGCCCTGCACCGGCGAGCCGTAGCCGTCCAGCAGGGCGGCAAAGGTGGTGTAGGCGGTCTCGCCCTTGCCCACCAGGGCGGTGGCGCTGGCGGCCTCCATGCTCAGCCCGCCAAAAAATCCGGCGTCCTCCGGCAGGAAGTCGGCCCAGGCGCAGAAGTTGTCATACATCTGCCCGGCGGTCTGCTCGTCGGTGCCCTCGCCGTTCCAGAAGCGGAGATTTGCCTCGTAATTGCGGCACAGCTGCTGGATCAGGGGGTAATTGTCGCCAAACAGGGCCTGCAGGGCTTCGGGGTCCTCCTGCTCCGCCTGGGTCAGCCGCAGCAGGATATACCGGCTGCGCCACGGGGCGGGCTGGGCGTCGTTGCGGTCCAGCCAGTCGGCAATGTCGGCCACGCTGTCCGCCGCCGCGGCGCCGTCCGCCCGCAGCAGCGAGACCCCCAGCGCCGCCGCCTGGGGCGACGCATCCGGCCCAAGGCCGGCCACACGCAGCTTGCTGCCCTCCGGCTGGGCGGCGTTGTATTCCCGCACCCACTGCCAGCGGGCGGTCCAGTTGTCGTCGGTGCCGCCCAGCGCGTCGGCCAGGGCGGTCAGCAGCGTCTCGTCGCCGCCGTTGACGTAGGCGTCCAGCACGGCAGCCGCGGCAAAACCGTCCTCGGTCAGCAGCGTGTTGACGCCCTCGGTCTCGTGCAGGTGCTGCACCATGCTCTGGTAGACGGCCAGGCTGTCGGCCGCCGTGTCAAAGCCGGCCAGCCAGACCTGCTGCCCGTCCGCGGCGGCGTCCCCGTCGGCGGCCTGCGCGGGCTCCGCCTGCTGCGCGTCCTCGCCGGTGGCGGCGTCCGCGGCAGCGGCGGCCAGCTCGGCCTCGCCGGGCCACAGGCCGGTGCCGTCGGCCAGGTCGGCGGCCATGCTGTTGGCGGCCATGTAGTCGGCCATGTCGGCCAGCTGGTCGTCGGTGTAATCGTTCAGGGAGGTCTCCACTTCCTCCTCGTGGGCGTAGGCGTCGCTGTCGCTGTCCTCGCCGTACAGGAAGTCATGCAGGATGGCCACATTCTCGGCCCAGTCGGGGTCGTACATCTGGCGGCCGTCCATGCCGGTGCGGCTGCCGTAGGTGCCCTCGGCGGGCAGCGACATCTGCTCCGCCGTCACGCCCAGAAATCCCGGCAGCTGCACCAGCAGGGCGGCGATCTCGCTGCGGGTAAAGTTGGTCTGCACCAGCGGCAGCACCGCGTTGAGCAGGCTGTCCAGCTCCAGCGGGGTGGCGGTCTTGATCTGGTCCAGCACCGCCTGGATGACGGTGCGCTGCCGCTGGATGCGCACCCAGTCGTTGTCCACCGAGCGCAGCCGGGCATACTGCAGGGCGGTATAGCCGTCCATGTGGTTGACGCCGGGGGTCACCTCGACGTCGATCTTCATCGAGTTGGAGGGGATCTCCCAGTTCAGGGCGGCGGCTTCCTCCTCGGTCAGGGTGATGTCCACGCCGCCCACCGCGTCGACGATCTGCACAAAGGAGTTGAAGTTGATGCGCACGTAGTGATCCACCACCACGTTGAAGCATTCCTCCACCGTGTCCATGGTCAGCTTGGCGCCGCCGTAGCGGAAGGTATGGGTGATCCAGTCGTACTGGCCCTCGTAGCCGTCCAGCAGGATGGGCACGCCGGTGCCGCGCTCGATGGACACCAGCTTGATGGTATCCTCGGCAATGTTCAGCGAGACCAGGATCAGGCTGTCGGCGCGGGCGTCGTCGCTGAACTCGGTGGTGGCGGTGGTGCCGTCCAGCTCGTCCAGGTGGGTGTAGGCGTCATAGTCGTTGACGGCCTCGGTGCGCTCGTCGGTGCTGATCAGCAGGATGTTCAGCACGTTGGAGTCCTGGAAGGGGCTGCCTTCGGGCATGACCATCTCGCCGGTGTTTTCCTCCAGGCCGGTGGTGTCCAGGTCCTGGTCCTCCTCGGCGCCGATGCTGCCCACCGAGTCCACGGTGCCGTCATCGTAGTGGATCAGGTCCAGCTTGCCGTTGACGTACAGCGCCGCCACACCCACCAGCACCGCCGCCGCGCACACAATGCCCAGCAGCACCTTGCCCCACAGGGGGACGCGGCGTTTGGGTTTGGCCGGGGGCGCGTCCTGCCGGGCGGGTTCGGCCGGCGTGTGCTGGCCGGTGATTTTATCCGTGGTATCGTTTTCGTTATGAGACATAGTATTCCTCTTTGATGCAAAGATGCAAAGTATATAGTATATAGGCGGAAATATCCGCGTATAATGATACCACAAATTCCGGCAGGATGCATCCGTTTTCGCGGAGCTTTCACAATTTGGCAGGTTTGGGGGCGGGGCGGCACAAGCAAAGCGCCGGGGCAGACGCCCCGGCGCTTCAGCGTGTCGAGTTTCTCGACACGCTGCAAAGGAGGCAACAGCCGCGCACGGCTGCGCCTGCCGCGGCTATTTCCCCCTTTGGAATCCCCTTCGACAAAATTTTACGGCAAATCGCGCACTCGGAGCACAGCTCCTCGCACACAATTTGCCGCAAAATTTCCCTGTCGGTGTCGCCGTCGTCGGCGCATGTCCGCCGACGGCGACGATTTTAGACTTTTTCGACAGTCAGAAGCGCCGGGGCAGACGCCCCGGCGCTTCAGACTTGGTTCAGTTCAGTTGAATTCGAGTATTGGCTGCTGAGGGTCAGCCAGCGGCGGTCACTGCTTGCTGCGCTTGCGCAGGACGACCAGGCCGCACACGGCGCCGGCCGCCGCGATGGCCACAACGATCAGCAGGCCCAGCGGCAGGTCGTCGCTGGTCTGGGGGATGGCAGTGGTCTGCGCGGTGGGCGTCGGGGTGGGGGTGCCGCCCCAGGTGCCGTTGGCAATGCCCTCGGCAATGTCGGGGTGCTCATCGGGGGTGGGGGTGCTGGGAACGGTGACGGTCTCCGGGCAGCTGACCAGGAAGTACAAGCTGTTAGAGGTGCCCTCCGGGATATACCAGGCGCCCTTTTCCAGGTCGTACTTCAACTCAATCTCCCAGCCTTTAACAGTGTTGTCGGCCAATGTGTGGGTCGTGCCGGGATTCGCAGTGTTGTAATGTTCGACATACTTATCATTTACAACGCGAAGAGTAGCGGTAACATCGTTGCCGGCTTCATTGACCGAAACTTCGATGCTGTAACTGCCTTCCAGCAGGTCGCAGTTGTCAATCGGGTGAGACGAGTTTGTGGTGCAGCGAACCTCAACATCCAGCAGGGATTTCAGCACATCGTAGCCAGGTGCATCGGGAGCATCCACTGTGTAAGTAACCTCGGGCTTGGGGAAAGTCATGTCGCCCTGAGTGCCGTCAGTCGACTCGTATGTGAGAGTAGCCTCCTCATTGGTCGGAGTGGTATGCTTGCCAACCGAGGTTTCCTTGTTGACCAGATTCAGAGTGTAGGTCAATTTTACAGGGGCAGTTGCATCAACAGGAACATTAATTGTCCAAACGAACTGCTCGCGGGCATCGACCTCGACACCATTGGGACAATAGGTAACAGCATAAGGGTAACCACCATTCTCATTAGGTGTACCGAAATTGATGGTGTTACCGCTTTCGTTCACCTGCTTATCCACAGGCTTACCGCCAACGGTCAGGACAAAGCTGTCCAGGCCAGCAACGTCAAAGTCATCGCCAATCACGTCAGTGACGGTGCCGGACTGAATCGTATAGAGGATTTGGTCTTTGATGGAAGAAAAAATCTTTTCGGCATCCGCATTGGAAACGTCGACACCTTCATTTTTGTTGGTGCTCAGAGAGTGGCAATAAGCCATAAGTTCTTTGCCCCAAGGATAGTTCTCCCAGTTTTTGGCATTATCAATACCGTCCTCCATTAATTCGGGGACAGCATAAGCGTAGCTATAATCAAATTGAGTGACCAGGTTTTCGTAGCCGACAGCCGATTCATAGACCGCAAAATCGATGCCACATGCGAACTCGGCGGCAACTCTTGCAGTTTGCTCATCGTCATAAACGTATGTCGTAATGGGGTTATTAAAAGCCGTTTCACCGTTATAGTTTTGGACGTGCCCATCAGCAATTGTAGCCTGCATTTTGCTCACAACGGCGTCCTTAAACTTGTCCATGATGGTAGAAATATTGGTTTCACCAGCAGCGTAAACATCAGCCAAAGACTTGCCGTATTCATACATCATAGCCCAAGTGTCGGTGCCATTTTGGGCGGGATTTTCAACTGTGTTGTTGGCTCCCATCCCTTGTACAGGGACACACTTGACCTCACCGTTCGCATCCGTCCAGACATAGGTGATGCCATCGCTGAGGGTAACCAGGTAGGTCGTGGCGTCAGTAAAGTCACTGGGCAAAATCAACATTTCGGCAATAGCTTTTTCAATGCCGGCATCCATGTTGGTACCGCTGGTGGTGGTACCATTGACAAAGTTTGCTTTGATTTCGTCCAGCGTATCGCTGTCCTGGATATCCTGCCAGCCAGTGGAAGTAGCGGTGCCGGAGAAGATCACAACATTATACAGGATGTCGGTATTCGACTTGCTTGCCAGTTCGTCCAGCATTTTCGCGGCTTCATCGCGCATGCCTTGGCTTGTAGACTTGTCCAACAGGAACATCACGGCAGCCTTTTCTTTGCTTTCGCTAGAACCGATTGTCAGCTCCACTTTCGTCTGGTCATTTTCATCCAAGGCCGTGGCAGTCTTGTCGATCGTGACACCGTTTTTGACCACGGGGCCACTCGTTGTGGTTTCCTCGGCCATTGCCGCAGCCGGCAACATGGCCGCGCACATTGCCAGCGCACAAATGGCGCTGACAATGCGCTTTGCTTTGTTCTTCATTTGGTTTCCTCCCAATAATCGTGTGCGGCCGCCTTTGGGGCAGCCTGAGGTGGCGGCAGGCACAGCCTGCCGACCTAGGCCCCGGCGCGGGTGCGCGGCCAGCACATTCCGCACATTCCGCCCCATGGTCCGGGCTCTTCTTCAGCCGCGCGGCGGTTTGCCGCACAGCGCAGGGTCGCCCCCGCGCTTGCATCCCGTGTTCACATCGAAAACACAAAATACAGGCTATTATGTTGTAAATGATACCACCCAGGCTATCAAAAAGCAAGACGCAAAGCAAGAAATTTCACCGTATTACGGCACAGTCATGCCCAAATCGGAGGGCGCCGTTTTGTGGATTCTGCCGGTTTGTGCCGCGCCCGGCAGATATGCCCCGCAGCGCCGCCGGCAAAAAAACAGCGCGGCGTCCGCCCCTATGGCAGGGGCAGGCGCCGCGCCGGCAATTCATCCGGTTATTGGGGTCTGGATATGCTTACCGCTCCGGCTGCAGCAGGCCCACCTTGCGGTAGACCTTGGCCACCAGGCGGTCGGCCAGGCGGGAAGCCCGCGCCGCGCCGTCCTTCAGCACGCCGTCCACGTAGGCCTTGTCGGCCAGGATGCGGCCGTACTCGGTCTGGATGGGCACCAGCGCGTCGGCCACCGTCTCGGCCACCGCCAGCTTGAAGTCGCCGTAGCCTTTGCCGGCAAACTCGGCCTCGATGTCGGCCATCGCCTTGCCGGTGAAGGCGGAGTAAATGGTCATCAGGTTGGAGACGCCGGGTTTGTTCTGCACGTCAAAGCGGACGCTGCCCTCGGAGTCGGTCACCGCGCGCTTGAACTTGCGCACGATGGTGTCCCGGTCGTCGGTCATCAGCACAAAGCTGTTGACGTTGGGGTCGGACTTGCTCATCTTTTTGGCGGGCTCGGCCAGCGACATGATCTTGGCGCCGGCGGCGGGCACGTAGCCCTCCGGCAGCGTGAAGGTGGGGCCGTAGAGGTTATTGAACCGCTGGGCGATGTCGCGGGTGATCTCCAGATGCTGGGTCTGGTCCTGGCCCACCGGCACCAGGTCGGCGTTGTAGATCAGGATATCCGCGGCCATCAGCACCGGATAGGTGAACAGGCCGCCGTTGACGTTGTCCGGGTGCTTGGCGCTTTTGTCCTTGAACTGGGTCATGCGGGACAGCTCGCCGAACTGGGTGTTGCAGGACAATACCCAGGACAGCTGGGTGTGGGCGGGCACATGGCTTTGCACAAACAGCACGCTGTTCACCGGGTCGATGCCGGCGGCCAGCAGCAGGGCGGCCAGCTCGCGGGTGCGGCGGCGCAGGGCGGCGGGTTCCTCCCGCACCGTCAGCGAGTGCAGGTCGGCCACCATATACAGGCAGTCGTAGTCGTTCTGCAACAGCGCCCAGTTGCGCACCGCGCCCACATAGTTGCCCAGCGTGGGCGTGCCGGTGGGCTGGATGCCGGACAAAATGCGCTTGCGTTTGGGCTGCGCCTGCGGGGTCTGGCCGGTCTGGTTGTTCTGGATCGTTTCGGACATGGTCGTACACTCCTTCTGCATTTGGGCGGGGGTACAAAAAAACTGCCCCCGTACAGCGGGGGACAGCACCCGCGCCCCGGCCGGGGATGCGGCGCCGTCCCAAAACTTGTACAAGGACAGGGAAATTTCCTGCGGTACCACCTTGTTTGCCGCAAAACTGCGGCCGCTCAGTGAGGCGCGGATGCCTGGCATCCGGGACCCCGGCCCGGTAACGGGGGCTGCCGTCGGCGGATACCGGGCCGGGTGTGCCGGCCGTTCCCCGCCGCCCTCTGCGAACCATTTGTCCGGCTGTTTCCCGCCCGGTTTCCAGCTGCTCCGGGCTCTCTGTGGGGGCGTGGCACGGTTTTACTTTCGCGTCAGCGGTTTGGGCGATGCGCACAGTATGGCGCACATCGCATACAGGTATTCAAGCACAAGCGGGGGCGTTTGTCAAGGGGCGGGGCCTTGCGGCTGCTATGCGGTTGTGTTACATTTATCTATATCATTGGTTATTTGTGACGCTTGCTATTTTCTGATTTTGGAGGTAACGCCCTATGGAACCGTTTGATTCTTCCCGCCTGGTCTGGACCCGCGAGCCGTCCGCCTCTCTGGTCTCCCCCGCCCGCATCGAGATCGTCACAAAGCCCCACACCGACCTGTGGCAGCGCACCTACTACCATTTCCGCAACGACACCGCCCCGGTTTTGCAGATGACCACCGGGGAGCAGTATTTTTCTTTTATCGTCAAGACCGAGTTTGACTCCAAGGTACGGTTTGACCAGTGCGGCGTGGCGCTGTATCTGGACAGCGAAAACTGGCTGAAAGCCTCCATCGAGTACGAGGATGGGGTCATCCAGCACTTGGGCAGCGTGGTGACCAACCACGGCTATTCCGACTGGGCTACCACCGAGATCCCCGCCGACGTCAGATCCATGTGGTACCGGCTGAGCCGCCGGGGCAGCGATTTCCGCATCGACTGTGCATCGGACGGCGAAGCCTGGCGTCAGATGCGCATCTGCCACCTGTGGGAGGGCGGCGGCCCGGTGTCCTTCGGCGTCTATGCCGCCAGCCCGGAGAACTCCTGCTTCAAGGCAGTGTTCACCCAAATGCAGCTGACCGAATGCCAGTGGAAGGCTCACGACGGCCAGCAGCCGGACGAGGGCTGCGAGGGCTGAGCCTTTGCCGGTTGACAAACCCCGTGCCGGCGGGTATCCTGTTGGAAGATACCGCGCAATCCCAATAAATCCGCACCCAAAGGAGCGTAATCATATGGAAAAGACCGTCCGCACCCGCTTTGCGCCCTCCCCCACCGGCTACATGCACGTGGGCAACCTGCGCACCGCGCTGTACACCTACCTGCAGGCCAAGCACGAGGGCGGCACCTTTATCCTGCGCATTGAGGACACCGACCAGGGCCGCTATGTGGAGGGCGCCACCGACATCATCTACGACACGCTGCGCGCCACCGGCCTGAACTGGGACGAAGGCCCCGACGTCGGCGGCCCGGTGGGTCCCTACATCCAAAGCCAGCGCATGGGCATCTTCCGCCAGTATGCCGAGCAGCTGGTGGCCGAGGGCAAGGCCTACTACTGCTTCTGCGACGCCCAGCGGCTGGAGGAGCTGCACGCCGCCCAGAAGGCCGCCGGCGAAGTCAGCCACTACGACGGCCACTGCCGCGACCTTTCGCCGGAGGAAGTCAAGGCCAAGCTGGACGCCGGCGTGCCCTACGTCATCCGCCAGAAGATCCCCCGCGAGGGCGTGACCGCCTTTGACGACCTGGTCTACGGCCACATCGAGGTGGAAAACGCCGAGCTGGACGACCAGATTTTGCTGAAATCCGACGGCATGCCCACCTACAACTTTGCCAACGTGGTGGACGACCACCTGATGGGCATCACCCACGTCATCCGCGGCAGCGAGTATCTGTCCTCAACGCCCAAGTATAACCTTTTGTACCAGGCGTTCGGGTGGGAGATCCCCGCCTACATCCACTGCCCGCCGGTGATGAAGGACGCCCAGAACAAGCTGTCCAAGCGAAACGGCGACGCCAGCTACCAGGACCTGGTGGCCAAGGGCTACCTGCCCGCCGCGGTGCTGAACTATCTGCTGCTGCTGGGCTGGGCGCCGGAGGGCGAGCAGGAGATTTTCTCGCTGGAAGAGATGGTGAAAATTTGGGACCCGGCCCGCGTGTCCAAGTCCCCGGCCATCTTTGACCCGCTCAAGCTGCGTGCCATCAACGCGGCGTACATCCGCGCCCTGCCGGCGGAAGAGTTCCGCCGCCTGGCCGACCCTTTCATCGACAGCGCCGTGCATGTGACCATCGACCGGGACCTGCTGTGCCAGAACCTCCAGCCCCGGTGCGAGGTGCTGGAGGACATCCCGCCCCAGCTGGACTTTTTTGACGCCGTGCTGCCCTTTGACACCGAGCTGTACCGCAACAAAAAGCAGAAAACCACGCCAGAGACCGCCAAGGAGGCGCTGGCCGCCCTGCTGCCGCTTTTGGAGGCGCAGACCGACTGGAGCCGGGACGCCATTTTTGAAGCCTGCCGCGACAAGGCCGCCGCGCTGGGCGTGAAAAACGGCTGGCTGCTGTACCCGCTGGGCATCGCGCTGTCCGGCAAGAGCCGCACCCCCGGCGGCGGCACCGACCTGGCCGCCATGCTGGGCCGCGGGGAGACGCTCAAACGCCTGAACGCCGCGCTGGCGCAGCTGGGGTAAGGCCCGCCGCACGCACCACAACTTGATACGACCGGACCCGGCCGGGGAAAGCGGACCTGCTTTCCCCGGCCGGGTCTTATTTGAAATTGGCTTCCTGTCGAAAAAAGTACAGGTGCTTGCCGCGGCCTGTTTGTGTCGGGGGCAGGCGCGCCCTGCCGCAAAGGGGCACGGCGTTGGGGCGTTTGCACCCCGAAACGGCGGAAACCGGCGGTGCGGCGGGCTTTGGGGCGCAGGGCGCAGATTCGCCGCTTTTGCCGGGGCAATCTGCGGAAACACCCGGCCGCGGGGGTGTTTTGCGCCGGTTTTGGACGGTTTTGGGGCTTCCCCGCCCTGCGGCAAAAAGCGCGCCGGTGGGCCGCTATACTCGTGGGTACGGCGCCCGCAGAGCCGCGGGCACAGGCGCGCAGGGGCCGGCCCCGTCCCGGCGCGCCGCCATCCGCGGGGCCTTTTGGGGAGGGACCCGCCATGCCGAACACCGTCAAGGAATCCGCCGTACACCGCGCCGCCGCACCGCCGCGCGCCGAGCCAAAGCCGCAGACTGCCGCACCGCCCGCCGCGTCCCGGCCGGCCCGGCCCAGGCTGCCGCCCGCCGGGATACAGGTCTCGGCGCTGGCCTGGCAGCTGGCTGCCGCCTGCACCGGCATCCTGCTGGGGGCCGGGCAGGTCTACGGCGGCGCCGCGCCCTTTGGGCTGGCGCTGGTCATCGGCTGCGCGCCGGGGTATCTGCCGGCGGCGGCGCTGGGCGCCGTGGTGGGCGGGCTGGCGTTTTTGCCGCTGGAACAGGCCGTGCCGCTGGCGCTGGGCGCTGCGGCGGCGCTGATCGCCCGCCGGCTGCGGCCGGGGCGGTACGGGTTTGCCGCGGCCATGGGCTGCGCGGTGCTGGCTATGGCGCAGCTGGCCGCCGGCTTTCCCGCCCTGCCCACGCCGGCGCTGGCCGCCCGGCTTGCCTGCACCGCGGCGCTGGCCGCGGGCTTTGGCCTTGCCATACATACCCTGCCCGCCGGCAAGCCCCGCGGCGCCTGCCTGTGGCTGGCCATACTGGCCGCCTGCGCCCAGCGGCTGGCCCTGACCTGGTTTGCCCCCGGTCTGGCGCTGTTTGCGCTGGCCGGGCTGTGCGCCGCCTTTGCCGCCAGCCTGGAGCAGAGCGCCGTGCTGGCCGTGGCGCTGGCCGCCGCCGTGACCGCCGCCACCCCTTCTTTGAGCTTTGCGGCGCTGGCGGTGGCGCTGGGCACGCTGGGCGCGGCCGCGCTGTACCCCGGCGAACGCTGGCGCTGTGCCGGCGTGTTTGCCGCCGGGTGCGTCCTGGGTGCGCTGGCCGCGCCCGATCTTTCGGCGGCGGCGACGCTGGGCACTGCCGCGGCGGCCGGCCTGCTTTTGTACCTGCTGGTGCCGCCGCGGATGCTGCAGGACCTGTTCCCCCAGCCTGCGCCGCCGGCCTCGGCCCAAAGCCTGACCGGGGCGGCGCGGCGGCTGGCCACCATCGCCGACACCCTGTCGGACATTGCCGCCACCGTCAACGCGGTGTGCGAGCGCCAGGCCCCGCCCCGGGGCGAGAGCTTTGACTTTGTGGTGGAGTACACCGCCCGCCGGGTCTGCCAGAACTGCGCCCGGCGCTCGCTGTGCTGGGTCAAGGGGTACTCCTGCGCGATGGACGGGCTGTACCAGTTCAAGCCGGTGCTGGAGCAGACCGGCCACGCCGACCTGGAGCACATGCCCGGCCAGCTGAGCGTCTGCGAACACCCCGCCGACCTGGTGGGAGCGGTCAACCACGGCTACCGGCTGTGGCGCAGCCGCCGCCAGACCCGCGCCCGCGCCAACACGCTGCGCGCCGCCCTGACCGAGCAGTACGGCGCCATGGCGGCCGCGCTGGCACAGCTTTCCGCACGGCTGGGGCAGGCGGGCCTGCCCGACCCCCGGCGGGAAAGCCGGGTGGCGCAGCTGTTTGCCTCCATCGGGCTGGAGGCGCTGGAATGCACCGTCAGCGCCGACGTGACCGGGCACATCACCGCCAGCATCACGGTGGCGCGCACCGCCTTTGCCGACGACGAGCTGCGCGCCCTGACCGACGAGATGAGCCGCATCTGCCGCCGGGACTTTGCCCTGCCGGAGGTGGCCCACTGCCGCACCGTGACCATGCTGACCTTTACCGAGCGGCCGCTGTTTGACGTGCAGTTCGGTTCCGCCAGCCGCCCGGCCGAGGAGGTCAGCGGCGACGCCTGCGACCAGTTCTGCGACAGCTGCGGCCGCGCCCAGATGATCCTGTGCGACGGCATGGGCACCGGCCGCCCCGCCGCGGTGGACGGCCAGCTGGCCGCCCGGCTGACCGGGCAGCTTTTGCGGGCAGGCTTTGCCGCCGAGAGCGCCGCCCGCCTGGTCAACGTGGCCATGGGCCTGAAAAACGGCGAGCAGGAATCCGGCGCCACGCTGGACCTGCTGACGGTGGACCTGTTTACCGGGCGGGCCGGGCTGTTCAAGGCGGGGGCGGCGCCCAGCTTTCTGGTGCGGGGCGGCGAACCCCGCATGATGGAGGGCGCCAGCCTGCCCATGGGCATCCTGGACGCGGTGGTGGGGCGCTCCACCAGCTTTGCGCTGGACGCCGGCGACCTGGTGGTGCTGGTGTCCGACGGGGTGCTGTGCGACGGCGCCGACTGGATCTTGCAGCAGCTGCAGCTGTCCGCCCGGCTGGGGCACAGCCCGGCTCAGCTGGCCAACACGCTGGCGGACTCGGCCGTGCGGCGGGCCGGCCAGCGGCGGGACGACATCACCGTGGCAGTGCTGAGGCTGGACCGCCGCTGACCCCGCACCCTGCCGCCGAACCCCTTGCCAAAACCGCGCCGCATCCGTTGCAGTCGGCGGGCCGCCGCGCCCGCCCCGGCAACGGTGCTGCGCGGTTTTTGTTATTTTTTTGACACATTGCCCAATCATGTGCACAAAACTTTTACGGGCAGCGCGCAAAAAACTGTTTAATTTTTGTACAAAATGTGGTAAAGTAGATACATGCAGGGCGCGCAGCGGGCCGGAAAAGGCCCCGGCAGCCGCCCGGCCAGTAAGCAAAACGCCGGAGGGGGGAGATCCCGTGTATTCGGCTCCGGCGCGAAAAGAGGTTTGATAACGATGGAATACGCCAGCAAAGACATTCGCAATATTCTGGTCGCCGGCCATGCAGGCTGCGGCAAGACGACGCTGATCGAGGCATTGCTGTACGCCAGCGGCGCCACCGAGCGCATGGGCCGTGTGGAGGACGGCACCACCGCCAGCGACTTTGACCCGGAAGAAGTGCGCCGCAAGGCATCGCTGAATTCCAGCGTTGTCCCGGTGGAGTACCAGGGGATCAAATACAATATGATCGACGCCCCCGGCCTGTTTGATTTCGAGACCGGCGCCTGCGAGGGCGTCATGGCCGCCGAGAGCGTGCTGATCTGCGTGTCCGGCCGGTCGGGCGTCACCGTCGGCGCCGAGAAAGCCTACCGCCTGGCTGTCAAGAACAACCGCGCCCGCATGGTGTTTGTGTCCAAGATGGATCTGGAAAACGCCGACTACTTCAAGATCCTGGAGCAGCTGAAGATCGACTTCGGCCCCACCATCTGCCCCTGCGTCGTGCCGGCCCGCCTGGATGACGGCACCGTGGCCTACATCAACCTGTTCAGCCAGAAGGCCTTCAAGTACGAGAGCGGCAAGCAGATCCAGATCGACCTGCCCGACATCGGCCACCGCTTTGCCGGCCTGATTGAAGCCATGAACGAGGCCATCGCCGAGACCGACGAGGCCCTGATGGAGAAATTCTTTGAGGGCGAGCCCTTTACCACCGAGGAGATCGTGTCCGGCATGGCCGCCGGCGTGCGCACCGGCCAGATCACGCCGGTGTTCTGCGGCAGCGCGGTCAACCAGCAGGCGCTGGATATGCTTTTGTACAACATGAAGGAGCTGCTGCCCGCCGCCGACGCCGCCGCCATGATGGGCGAGGACGCCGCCGGCGAGCCGGTGGAGGTGGCCTGCGACGCCTCCGCCCCCACCTGCGCCTACGTGTTCAAGACGGTGGCCGACCCGTTTGTGGGCAAGCTGAGCTTTGTCAAGGTGCTGGGCGGCAAGCTGACCAGCACCTCCAACGTGGTCAACAGCCGCACCGGCCAGGCCGAGCGCCTGGGCAAGATGCTGACCATCTGCGGCAAAAAGCAGACCGACGCGGCGGCCATCCCCGCCGGCGACATCGGCGCGGTGGCCAAGCTGACCACCGCCAAGACCGGCGACACCCTGTGCGACCCCGCCCGCGTGGTCAAGCTGCCCGCCCCCACCTACCCCATCGCCAGCTACCAGATGGCGGTGCGTGTGGCCAAAAAGGGCGACGAGGGCAAGGTCTCCGGCGCGCTGGCCCGCCTGATCGAGGAGGACCCGGCCATCACCTTTGCCGTCAACCCTGAGACCAAGCAGCAGGTCATCGGCGGCCTGGGCACCCAGCATCTGGAGGTGGCCGTGGCCAAGCTGAAGAACAAGTTCGGCGTGGAGGTCACGCTGGAAACGCCGCGCATCCCTTACCGCGAGTCCATCCGCAAAAAGTGCAAGGCCCAGGGCCGGCACAAAAAGCAGACCGGCGGCCACGGCCAGTTTGGCGACGTGTGGGTCGAGTTTGAGCCGTGGGACTGCGAGGAGCTGGTGTTTGAGGAGAAGGTGTTCGGCGGCAGCGTGCCCAAGAACTTCTTCCCCGCGGTGGAGAAGGGCCTGCGCCAGGCGGCCGAGCACGGCGTGCTGGCCGGCTACCCGGTGGTGGGCATGAAAGCCACGCTGCTGGACGGCAGCTACCACCCGGTGGACTCCAGCGAGATGGCGTTCATCATGGCGGCCAAGCTGGCCTACAAGGCGGCCGTGCCCGAAGCCGGCCCCGTGCTGCTGGAGCCTGTGGGCGCGCTGAAAGCCCATGTGCCCAACGAGAACACCGGCGACATCATGGGCGAGACCACCAAGCGCCGCGGCCGCGTGCTGGGCATGACCCCCGACGAGGACGGCATGCAGGTGGTGGAGGCCGAGGTCCCCATGGCCGAGATGCAGGACTTTACCACCTTCCTGCGGCAGCTGACCCAGGGCCGCGGCTGGTTCACCTTTGACTTTGTCCGCTACGAGCAGCTGCCCCAGACGCTGGAATCCAAGGTCATTGAGCAGGCCAAGGCGCTGGGCAACCTGAACGACGACGAGGGCTGATCCCCCTTTCCCCGAAAAGAAACATCTGACAAAAGGCGGCCGCCCCGGCACCGGGGCGGCCGCCTTTTTTGCCGCGCCTGTTTTGGGGCGCGGCCTGCCATTTTATAGCCTTTTTATAATGCCCGCCCCGTCCGGGGCAAAAATGCCGCCGCAGGCGGGGGCACCCCTGCCTGCGGCGGCGCTTTGCCGTTCCGGCGTTTTATTCCTGTGCGGGCATCTGCCAGGCGGTGTGGTCGGTGTGCAGCAGCGCCTCGGCGCGCTCGCTGCCAGGTTCGCCCAGCTCGTCCCGGTACAGGGCGTTGACCTCCGGGTTTTCGTGGCTGAAGCGCACCGTCTGGATGCGGTCGATGTTGTACAGCACCCTGCCGCGCTGGGCCGCCCGCTCCACGTCGTCGGTGTGGATGGGCTGACCGCCGCCGCCGGCGCAGCCGCCGGGACAGGCCATAACCTCCACAAAGTCGTAGTGGACGCGGCCGGCTTTCAGTTCGGCCAGCAGGCGGCCGGTGTTGGCCAGGCCGCTGACCACCGCGGTGCGCACGACGGCCCCGCCGCCCAGGTCAAACTCGGCCTCGGTCCAGCCGGACGCGCCGGTGGCGTCGCCCCGCACGGCCTGGAAGGCGTCCGGCTTGGGATTTTTGCCGTTGTGCAGGTAGTAGGCGCTGCGCAGGGCGGCCTCCATGACGCCGCCGGTGGCGCCGAAGATGACGCCCGCACCGCTGTACACGCCCATGGGCGAGTCAAAGCCTTCCTCCGGGATGTCCTCCGGGTGCAGCCGCTCGGCCCGCACCAGGCGGACCAGCTCGCGGGTGGTCAGCACCAGGTCCACGTCCCGGCCGGCCTCGGTCTGCATGGTGGGCAGGTCACACTCGGACTTTTTGGCCACACAGGGCATGATGGAAACGCTGAAGATCCTGTCCGGCTCCACGCCGATGCGTTTGGCAAAGCAGGCTTTGGCCACCGCGCCGAACATCTGCTGGGGGCTTTTGGCGGTGGAGAGCCGGTCGGTCCATTCGGGATAATGGCTCTTTAAGTAGCGCACCCAGCCGGGGCAGCAGCTGGTGAACATGGGCAGGTCCTTTGTCTCGCCGGCGGTAAATTTGCGCAGGAACTCGGTGCCTTCCTCCATGATGGTCAGGTCGGCGGAAAAGCTGGTGTCGAACACATAGTCAAAGCCCAGCCGGCGCAGCACCGCGGCCATGCGGTTGACGGTGGCTTTCTCCGGCGGCAGGCCCAGGCTCTCGCCCCAGGCGGTGCGCACCGCGGGGGCGATCTGCACCACGGTGATCTTGTCCGGGTCGGCGATGGCCCGCATCAGGCGGAAGGTGTCGTCCCGCTCCCGCAAAGCGCCCACCGGGCAGTGGGTGATGCACTGGCCGCACAGCGCGCAGTCCGATGCCTTGATGCGCCGGTTGTGGCTGACGTCCACCCGGGTGCGGCTGCCGGTGCCGGACAGGTCCCAGACGTTGACGCCCTGCACCTTGTCGCACACCTGGATGCAGCGCATGCACTTGATGCACTTGTTGGTGTCGCGGTAGAGGGGGAAATCTTTGGGCCACAGCGCGCGCACGCCGGTGACCAGGTCGGTGGGATAGGGGTTTTCCAAAATGCCCAGGTCGTTGGCGATGCTTTGCAGCTGGCAGTTGCCGCTGCGCACGCAGGTGGCGCATTTGCAGTCGTGCTGGGACAGGATCAGCTCCACATTGATGCGGCGGGTGCGGCGCACCCGGTCGGTGTTGGTGCGGATGACCATGCCCTCGAACACCGGATTGTTGCAGCTGGGCACCAGGTTGCGCTCGCCCTCGATCTCGACGCAGCAGATGCGGCAGGCGCCGATCTCGTTGAGCTGTTTCAGATAGCACAGGTGGGGGATCTCGACCCCGGCGGCCAGGGCGGCGTTCAGGATGGTGGTGCCCTCCGGCACCTGCACGGCCGTGCCGTTGACTGTCACGTTTACCATTGGGTCGTCCTCCCTCCCTTAAAGATGCCGTAGCCGAAGTGGTCGCA
>ERZ1643246.2298-NODE-2298-length-18540-cov-32.877955_pt1 | contig 18540 bp, 19 predicted proteins | sample MGYA00579265_ERZ1643246 | MGnify/ENA primary metagenome ERZ1643246 (study PRJEB29033, sample SAMEA4952261) | chicken gut metagenome | biome: Broiler Chicken; feature: Gastrointestinal Tract; material: Caecum | place: Ireland | collected 2018 | study: Broiler...
GTGATATTATTATAAAAAATTATTTAATAAATAATATTCAAAGTTTAAAAAGCAATAAAGGAAATTTTAGAATGAATGTTCAAGAAGGAAAATGTATTAAATTAGCATTGCAAAGATTAAAACAACATAAAAAAAGAAACATATTTACAATAATTATACTAACAATCTTACTAATATGTATTCTTTTCATAAACATGATTTATTATTCAATACAACAATATACAAACAGCATAGAAAATAGTATAGAATTAAGAAAAATATATAGTATTAGATATTTGCCTGAGCAATATGATTCTTTAAAGGAAAAGATAGAAAAAATAGAACATGTAGAGATGTGTGTTGGACAAGCAGAAAAGAGGGTTTTTGCTGTAAAGGAATGTGCTCAATTTAAATTTGCAGAAGCTGATGGAACAATTGAGTTGGGAGTTGTAAATAATAAAATATGTCCAGAAGTAGTTAAGGGAAGAAAATTAACTGAAGATGATTTTAACTCTATAATAATACCAAGTAAAATATATGCTAATAGTGAAGCAGTAGATATTGATAATCCAATTTCAGATGAAGAATATATTAAAGGAGATACATTATTAAATAAAGATATAGAAATACAATTTAAAACAGATGAAAATAAAATCTATACCAAGAGTTTTAAAGTTGTTGGGATTTTTGATAGTGATAAATATCAAAATACATCTATGCCATATATTACTGAGCAAACAGCTAAAAAAATAAATGAAGAGATTGATTATTCACCTGATGAATATTATATGGAAATAGTTGTTGATAATTTTGAAAATATAGAAAAAGTAGAAGATGAGCTATATAAGGAAAAAATAATTTCAAATGATAGAATTATAAATGAAGCACAAGATGATTCAGAAGTTGGAAATACACAAGAAGTTAATTTTGCAACAACTACAAATATATCTGTACAAACCCAAAGACTTATAGAAAAGATAATGCTATACATGCTAATTATAATAATAGTAATTTTAATTGCAATATTATTAGTAACAAATATCAATAAAAGCTATATATCAAAAACAGAAATTGCAATACTAAAAGTTGAGGGGTATACAAATAAAGAAATTCAGAGAATAACAATATTTGAAAATATTATTGTATTTTTAATATCAATTTTATTAGCATTTATTGGATTTGAAATATTAAAATTTATAATGAATTTTATTCTAAATTACTTATTACAATCAGATATATTAAATAATATGAATTTAACAACAAAAACTATTGGTATTACAGCTGAAGAAGAAATAAAAGAACAAATATTTTATTTGCTAAAAATCCCACAAAAAATTAATTGGATATTTATATCTTTAATAACTGTAATATTATTATTTATAGATATAATAAATACATATTTTATAAACAAAAGAATTTTAAATAAAAATATTGCTAGTATTTTAAAGTAAAATTTATATGATAACTCAATTAGAGGGCTACTCTACAAAGATAAGGTTGTAAGTGTAACAAAGTGATAAAATTATACCAATCAAAACTATTGACTTACTAAAAAAATAATAATAAAATATAGCATAAATAAAGAAAAAAAGAACATAATATAAATATATAAAGGAGGAAAAATATGAGTGTTTTAGCATTAAATGAAAATAATTTTGAAGAAGAGGTTTTAAAATCAAATAATAAAGTATTAGTGGATTTTTATGCAGATTGGTGTGGACCTTGTAAAATGATGTCACCAATTATAGATGAAATAGCTGAAGAAAAGCAAGGAATAAAAGTAGGAAAAGTAAATGTAGATAATAATCAAGAATTAGCAATTAAATATGATGTTATGAGTATACCTACAATTATTGTTTTTGAAAATGGAGTACCAAAGAAAACATTTATCGGTGTTACTGATAAAAATGAGATTTTAGAACAATTAAGTTAATGTAAAAAGGCAGTAACCATAAAATTAGGGTTATTGCCTTTATTATATGAGGTGATAATATATGACAGAAAATATAATAAAAGAAATAATATCTATTGACAATAAGGCTAAAGAAAATATTAAGCAAATAGAAGAAAAAAATGATAATTTTGAAAAATTAAAAAATCAAGAAATATCAATAAAAGAAGCAGTTTTATTAACTCAATATAAAGATGAATTAGAAAAGCTACAAAATGAATATTCTAAAAAATTAGCATCTGATAAAGAAACAATAGATAATAATATGAATGCAAAAATAGAGATGAAAAAAAATAAATTCAACCAAGTTAAAGAAGAAAAAGCACAAGAAATATTTGATGATATAATAAAAAAGGTGGCAGGAATATGCTAAATTCAAAAAATAGTCCTAGTGTTAATAGCAAATTAAAAGCAATGTATTCCAAAAAATTGACAAAGGAAGATTTAGAAGATTTAATGAAACAACAAAATTTAAAAGAGGCAATTTATTTGTTAAAATCTAAAATAGATAGTTTGGATAATTTGCGTGTAGATGCTAAAAGGTTAGAAATAGAAGCGGAATTAGATAAAATGCTAATATCAGATATATTAAAAATAACAAAATATATACATGGTAAAAATAAAGAAATATGGGATATGTATTTAAAAAGGTATGAACTTAAAATAATAAAAGTTGTGTGGAATAATTTGTTAGATACAGAGAATAATAATTTAGAGGAAAAAGAAAAAAATATACAAATATGGACAAACGAAATTTTCAGAAATTTAAAAGGTATAGAAAGTTTAAATAGTAAGGAAGAAGTTTTATCTTTAATAACAGATAAAAAAGCTAAAAATATATTAAATAGTGATTATGGCATTTTTGAAAGAGAAAATGCATTAGATAAGTTATATTTTGAAGATTTTTTACAAATATTAAAAGATAATAATAAACAATTATATAATGTAACCCAAGAAGAAATTGACCTAAATAATATTGTATGGACATATAGAATGGCACAATATAAAGATTTTGATTATAAAACTTTTATTATAAATGATTATAAATATATTTCTAATAATTTACTAGAAAAAGTACAAGAAGCACAAAACAAAAATGAATTGCAAGAAATATTAAAAGATACACATTACAAAAATATTATAAAAGATGATATAGAAAAAGATATAAAAAGATATTTATATAAAATTTATAAAAGAATATTTAAAGCAGGAATGTTAGATTTTAGTATAGTTATTGCATATTTTAGATTATTAGAATTTAAAAGAGAAAATATAATAGCAATACTTGAAGGAATAAGATATAAGTTACAAATTCAAGAAATTGAAAAACGAATAATTTACTAAACAAAAGAGGTGAAAAAAGTGGCAATAGAAAAAATGAAATTACTTAGTATGACAGGCAAAGAAGAAAACTTAGATTTTATTATATCAAATGATTTTATTCGGAAGCGGGATTCAACCAGAAAATGCCTTAAAAATATTAGAAAAAGGTTGGAAATTAACATATTTCACATATGAGCCAGATATAAAAGAATGGCAAAAAAAAGCGGAGGATCTTTTAAAAAAGTTAAATATTTCATATTTTGAACAAAATAAAAATGTAAAATTAACAAAAAATCTTGCTCAAATACAAACAGAATTGACAGAATATATTGATAATATAAATAAAATACAAACTCAAATAGATGAAAAAGATACAGAAATACAAGAAATACAAGAACAAATAATACCTATTAACCATTTAAAAAATATAGACATCAATTTACAAGATTTATATAATCTAAAATATATAAATTTTAGATATGGCAAAATTTTACAAGAAAACTATCAGGAAATGAAAACTGAAATAGAAAAAATGAAAGTAAAAGTTATAGAACTAGAAGCTGATGACAAATATCTCTGGATATTATATTTTATGCCAGATTCTATTAGCGAAAAAGTAGATAGCTTTTTTAAAGTAATGAAATTTGAAAGAGTATGGCTATCAGATGATATTAAAGGAAAACCAATAGATTTTATAAATCAAGTAAATAACTTCATAGAAAACAATAATGAAATAATAGAAAAATACAAGCAGGAATTAGCAAGTTACAGAGAAAAAATAGGAAAAGAATTGCAAAATAATTATTATCAACTTAAATTATTAGAAAAAGTAAATAAAATAAAAAAATATATGGCACATGATAATAAAGGAGCATTTTATTTTGTAGGGTGGATTCCAGAAGATAATTTAAAAAAACTAATACCTAAGCTAAAAAAAGATGAAATAGAATATACAATAAAAAGCCATGATGAAGTTGCAAGCACACCGCCAACTAAATTAAAAAACATAAAATTAGTAAAACCTTTTGAATCAATTGTAAAAATGTATGGAATTCCTAATTATACAGAAACAGACCCAAGTATATTTGTTGCAATAACCGCATTTTTAATGTTTGGATTTATGTTTGGAGATATTGGACAAGGTGCTGTGATTTTAATAATAGGTCTAATATTAAAAAAGATGAAAAAGAGCTTAGAATCAATATTTGTAGCAGGTGGAATATCAGCAATTATATTTGGCTTTTTATACGGAAGTATATTTGGAAAAGAAGATATAATAAAAGGAATTTTACCAAGCCCAATGGATAATATAACAAATATGTTAATAGCAGGAATGACAGTTGGAGCAATACTTATAATAGTGGCTATGATTCTTAACATAAAAAATGGTATAACAAATAAAGATAAAGGTAAGATATTTTTTGATAAAAATGGACTTGCAGGTTTAGTGTTTTATGTTTCTGTTTTAGTTTTAATAATAGGATATTTATTAAAAGGAAAAATGTTAATAAGCTTAGGATTAAGTTTAGCTTTAATAATAATACCTTTGTTACTAATTTTATTTAAAGATAACTTAGAAAAAATAATAGACAAGAAGAAAACACAAGAAAAAAGTTCAATAGTAGAAAAAATATTTGAACTAATAGAAATGTTATTAAATATTGCAAGTAATACAATATCATTTGTAAGACTTGCAGCATTTGCGATAAATCATGTTGGATTATGTATGGCAATATATATTCTTTCCGATATGTTTGGTAGTGCAGGCAGTATTATTGTGGGGATAATTGGAAATATAATTGTAATTGCATTAGAAGGCTTAATTGTAGCGATTCAAGTATTAAGACTAGAATATTATGAATTATTTAGTAGATTTTATAGTGGAGATGGAAAGGAATATATTCCATTAGAAGAAGAAAAATAATATGTACGAAAGGATAAGATGAAAATGAAAAAAAGATTTTTAAGTATTGGATTTTTAATAATAATTTTAGGGATTTTTGGAGTAACAACAAATGTAAATGCTGTTCAAACTAGAGAATATAATAATACTCAAACAAATACTGTTGGAAATACAGCAACAGAGTATTTAAATCAAAATTTAGAAACAGCAAATATTGTTGAAGCAAATAGTGAGGAATTAACAACAACCCAGACAACAACTAACAAAACCGAAGGAACACAAGATTCAAAAGACACACAAGAAGTACAACGAGATAACGAAAAAGGATTATCAAATCATGATATTGGTTTAATAGCAGCAGCTTTGGCGACAGGTCTTGGATGTCTAGGAGCTGGTATTGCAGTAGCAATGGTTGCATCAAGTGCTATTGGAGCAATTAGTGAAAATCCAAGTTTGCTTGGAAAAACAATAATATTTGCAGGACTTGCAGAAGGTATTGCAATATATGGTTTAATTATTTCTATAATGATTTTAAATAAAGTATAATAATTAAAGAATTTTTGCTTGGAAAAATTACTTTTATTTCTATGTCTGTTTTTTTGTCAAGCAAGAAAGGAATTAAATTTTATGAAAATAGTTGGATTATTTAATAGAATGGAAGAAAAAGTAGGATTTAGATTAGCGGGAATAGATAGTAAATTAGTAAAAAGTAAGGAAGAGCTTAATACAATAATTGATGGATTAAAAACAAAAAAAGATATTGGAATTCTAATTATAAGTAAAACAATTTATGAATTCGATGTCTCATTATTTAAAAAAATAGAAGAAAATAAATATCCACTTTTACAAATTATAGATAATTTTATAGAAAATTAAACATAAAACGAATAGAATAAGCATTTTTCGGCAAAAATAAAAATTTTATGAGGTGAAAAATTTGGAAACAAAATTAAAAGAATTCGAGAATATTTGTAAAACAGAATCAGAAAATGACAAAATGCAGTTGGAAAAAGAATTTGATGAAAAATTAAAAACAGCAATAGAAAAAGAAATTTCAGAATATAAAAATTCACTTGAAAATAAATTTAAGAACGAAAAAATAGAATTAGAAAAAGAATATTATACTCAAAAAGTACAACATGAAATAAATTCAAAGAAAAATATTTATTTAGAAATAGAAAATGAAAAAAAAGAATTATTTAATATATTAAAAGATAAATTAACAAATTATTGTCAAAGTAAAGATTATGAAAATAATTTTGAAAAAATATATAAATTTGCAAAAACATATTTAGATAATGAAAATGATTTTACAGTGTGTGTTTTAGAAAGAGATGTAGAAAAGTTGAAAAAAAATGAAAATTGTAATATAGAGATATTACCAAATAAGTATATTGGAGGAATCTTAATAAAAAGTAAAACAAAAATAGTTGATAATACAATTTACACAAATCTAAAGGAGAAAATATATGGAACTAAAGAAAATAATTAAAATAAATGGACCTGTAATAGTAGCAACTGGTGATGTCGATTTTGCTATGCATGATATGGTATATATTGGTAAAAATAGATTATTAGGTGAAGTAATAAAAATAGAAAAAAATGATGTAACAATTCAATGTTATGAAGACACATCAGGGATGAAAATTGGAGAAGATGTAATAACAAGTCAAGAGCCATTATCTGTGATACTAGGTCCAGGTATTATCGGAAATGTATATGATGGGATTCAAAGACCTCTTAAAGAAATGGAAGCAAAATCGGGATTTTGGATATCTAGAGGAATATCTGTAACATCTGTAAATGAAAATAAATTATGGGACTTTAAACCTCTTTTAAATGCGGAAGATATTGTAGAATATAATTATATTTTAGGAGAAGTGCCAGAAACCAAAAGTATAACCAATAAAATATTATATCCATATAAAGAAAGAGGAAAAATAATAGAAATCAAGCCAGAAGGCAAGTATAAAGTTACAGATATAATTGCAAAAGTAGAATTAGAAGATGGCAAAATATTAGAAATAACAATGTGTCAAAAATGGCCTGTAAGAAAGCAAAGACCATATAAAGAAAGATTAGAAGCAAATATACCATTACAAACAGGTCAAAGAGTAATTGATACAATATTTCCAATATCAAAAGGTGGAACAGCATGTATACCAGGAGGCTTTGGAACAGGGAAAACAATGTTACAACATCAACTTGCTAAATGGTGTGATGCAGACATTATAGTATATATAGGTTGTGGTGAAAGAGGAAATGAAATGACACAAGTTTTGGAAGATTTTCCTAAACTAATTGATCCAAGGACTAATAGGCCTCTAATGGAAAGAACAATTTTAGTTGCAAATACATCAAATATGCCAGTAGCAGCAAGAGAAGCATCTATATATACTGGAATAACAATGGCAGAATATTATAGAGATATGGGGTATAATGTTGCAATAATGGCAGATTCAACTTCTCGTTGGGCAGAAGCACTAAGAGAAATATCTGGAAGGCTAGAAGAAATGCCAGCAGAAGAAGGATTTCCATCATATTTACCATCAAGATTATCAGAATTTTATGGACGAGCAGGAAAAACAAAAAATAATAATGAAACAGAAGGCTCAATAACAATGATAGGCGCAGTATCTCCACAAGGGTCAGACTTTTCTGAACCTGTTACTCAAAATACAAGAAGATTTGTACATGTATTTTGGGGATTAGATAGAGATTTAGCATATAGTAGACATTATCCAGCAATAAATTGGATGATAAGTTATAGTGAATATATACAAGATTTAAAAAAATGGTACGAGAAAAATATAGCAGAAGATTTTTGGGAATATAGACAAAAGATAGTTAAAATATTAAATGAAGAAAACGAATTACAGGAAATTGCAAAAGTAGTTGGTCAAGATGTTTTGTCAGATTCAAAAAAACTAATTTTAGAGATTAGCAAATGTATAAGAGAAGGTTTTTTACAACAAAATGCTAATTCAGAAATAGATACTTATGTTCCATTATTAAAACAGTACAAAATGATGAAAATAATTGTAAAAATTTATTTAAAAGCAAATAATTTAATAGAAAGAGGTATTCCGATTTCTGAAATTAGAAAAATTGGCTTTTTTGTTGAATATCCCAAATTAAAAAATGATATAGCAAATATAGAAATGGCAAAATTAGATGAAAAGGAAGAAGAATATATTAAAAAATTAGAAAAAATAGAAGAAGATTATAAAATTGTAAATATTTAAGGAGGAAAAAATTTTGAAAATACAATATATTGGATTAGAGGGAATAAATGGACCACTTGTATTTTTAAAAACTCCTAAAGATGTTTCATTTGATGAAGAAGTACAAATAATATTACCAAATAATGAAACAAGATTAGGAAATGTAATAACAGTAGATAAAGATATAACTACAATTCAAGTATATGAGGGTACAAATGGAATACCGATAAAATCTACTAAAACAATACTAAAGGGAACCCCATTAACAATTTCATTATCAGAAGAGATGTTAGGAAGAATATTCGATGGAATAGGTAGACCAATTGATGGATTAGGAGATATTGTACCAGATGTTCAAAGAAGTATAAATGGATCTAGTATAAATCCAATCTCAAGAGAATATCCAAAAAATTATATAGAAACTGGAATTTCTAGTATTGATGGACTCTTAACTTTAATAAGGGGACAAAAATTACCAATCTTTTCTGGAAGTGGAATAAATCATAATGAATTAGCAAATAGAATAATTACAGGCTCAAATATAAAAGAAAATGAAAAATTTGCAATATGTTTTGGACTAATGGGAGCAGAGTATGAAACAGCAGAATATTTTAAAAAAAGTTTTTACGAAACAGGAAGTTTGTCTAAAGTTGTAATGTTTCAAAATTTATCAAATGATCCAAGCATAGAAAGAATTTTAACACCAAAAGTTACATTAACATGTGCAGAATATTTAGCATTTGATTTAGGATTCAATGTGCTAGTAATATTAACAGATATGACAGCATATGCAGAAAGCTTAAGAGAAATATCAACATTAAAAGGAGAAATACCTAGCAGAAAAGGATATCCTGGATATTTATATAGTGATCTTGCATCAATTTATGAAAGAGCTGGAATAGTAAAAGGAAAAATGCGGTTCTATAACAGAAATTCCAATATTAACAATGCCAAATGATGATATTTCACATCCAATACCAGATTTAACAGGATATATAACAGAAGGACAAATAGTTTTATCAAGAGAATTAGAAAGTAAAGGAGTTTATCCACCAGTAGATATATTAAATTCTCTGTCTAGACTAATGAAAGATGGTATAGGAGAAAAATATACAAGAATAGACCATAGTAAAATTGCAGATCAAATATTTGCATCATATTCGAAAGTACAAGATGTTAGAGCTTTAGCTAAAGTATTAGGAGAAAGTGATTTAGAAACTTTAGATAAAAAATATTTAGAATTTGGCGATGAATTTGAAAAACAATTTTTAAATCAAGATATGGGAATAACAAGGACAATAGATGAGACTCTTGATTTAGCTCTAAAAATTTTAAATATATTACCTAAAGAAGAATTAACCAAATTATAAATTATAGGTTTATAGGTAAATCCAATTAAAAACCTAAATATATTTATATAGGAAAATAATATGTTACCAACAAAAAGTAATTTGATAAAATTAAAAAAGACAATTGCATTATCAAAACAAGGTCAACAATTATTAGAAAAAAAGAAATTTATATTATTAAGGGAAAAAGAAAAATACAAACAAGAAAAAGAAAATTTAGAAAAAGAATTTTCAGAAAAATATAAAAATGCTTTTTTATCTTTACAAAATGCAAATGTTGATTTAGGGATAAGGAATGTAAAATCAATTTCTGAAGAAATAGAGTTAGAAAAAAATTTAGAAATAAGATATAAAACAGTCATGGGAGTTGATATACCAATAACATCTTATAAAAAAGAAAATAAGAAAATTATTCCTTTTGGTTTGCTAGAAACAAGTATTTCATTAGATAATACTATAAAAAATTTTAATGAGCTAAAAGAAATACTTATAAAACAAGCAGAGATTGAAACTACGATAAAAAGATTAGATGATGCAATAGCAAAAGTGCAAAAAAGATCTAATTCATTAAAAGATATAATAATACCAAAATATATTAAAGAAAAAAAACAAATTGAAGAGATCTTAGAAGAAAGAGACAGAGAAGAATTTACTAGATTAAAAATGTTAAAGAGAATGATTTAAATTTATAATTAAATCTAAGTATTTATAAAGATAAGGAGGATAATATTATGACAGAAAAAGAAAAAGCACAACATGGATTACCATATAATCCAAATAAGGATGAAGAATTGATAAAAGAAAGAAATCAGTGTAAAGATAAATGCTATATATATAATCATATAAAGCCTACTAATATAAAAGATAGGGAAGAGGCTTTAAAAAATATAGTATCAAAAATAGGAGAAAATTTTGTGATTGAGCAACCTTTTTTTTGTGATTATGGATATAATATAGAAATTGGAAATAATTTTTATGCAAATCATAATCTTGTAATTTTAGATACAGCGAAAATACTAATAGGAGATAATGTTTTTATAGGTCCTAATTGTGGAATATATGCAGCTGGACATCCAATTGATTATAAGGAAAGAAATATAGGAATTGAATATGCAAAAACTATAAAAATCGGTAATAATGTATGGATTGGAGGAAATGTATGTATACTTCCTGGAGTAACAATAGGAGAAGATGTTGTAATAGGAGCTGGAAGTGTAGTAAATAAGGATATACCTTCACATTCAGTAGCTGTGGGAAATCCTTGTAGAGTTTTAAAAAGATAATATTTTTTGTGTTTGATAAAATTTATAAAAACTTAGATATAGATAATTTAAAATTATGTGTTATGCATTAAAATTTAAATTATTTATATTTAGGTTTTTAATTATTTATCGTTTAGAAAAATCGACTTTTATTTTGACCCCATACATGAATTTTTCCGCATAATATAAATTTTAATAGAATTTTAATATTTAATAAAAGTTTTTTTAAGATATTTAGATTATATTTATATATCAGAAAAATACTTATAGACAATAATTAAATTTAATTTTTTAGTATATAGTTACAAATTTGAAAAAATATGCTATAATAATAATGTTTATGTCAATATTAAGACAAAAGAGAGGGAAATAATGAGCAGAAAAAATAAAGTAAAAATATTTAAAATATTAGTAATGATACTAGTGATAGTGCTTTTGATAGGTATAACAATTTATTTAGTACCTGTAATGAAAAATTTAAGTACAACAGAAGGACAATTAGATTTTAAAAATAGAGTTAGCGATTCTGGAATATTTGGATTTTTAACTTTATTTGGACTTCAAGTAGCACAAATATTTTTATTTATATTACCAGGAGAACCTATAGAAATATTAGCAGGTATGTGTTATGGCGGATTTGGTGGATTAGCATTTATTACAGTATCCGTTTTTATTATCACAAGTGCAGTATTTTTTACAGTAAGAAAATTAGGTAGAAAATTTGTATATGATTTTTGTGATGAAAATAAAGTAAAAAAGATTGAAAATAGTAAATTATTTCAAAATCCTAAAAAAATAGAATGGATTATGATAATATTATTTTTAATCCCAGGAACACCGAAAGACTTATTAGTATATATTGCAGGTTTGCTTCCATTAAAACCTTTGAGATTTATACTAATATCAACATTTGCAAGATTTCCTTCAGTAATCTCTTCTACTTTTGCAGGTGCAAACTTGCTTAAAGGAGATTGGAAAATGAGTATAATTATATATGGAATAACATTTTTAATAGTAGGAATAGTTATATTTATAGTAAATAAATTTGATAAAAGTAAAACAACAGAGCAAGTAATAAAAACATTTCAAGATGAACCAAAAAAATAAAGAAAGGATTTATAGGGGATTTTTAATTATGAATGAAATAGCTTTACAAAAAAGTACAAAAGACAAAATAATAGATTATATTTCATACTTTTTTATATATTCTTTTTTAGGTTGGATAATAGAAACAATATATGCAATACTTATAAATGGATATTTTGTAAAAAGAGGATTTTTATATGGTCCAATTTGTCCAATATATGGTTTTGGAGCAGCAATTTTAATAATGTCAACTAAAAAATTATATGGAAAACCATTTAAAAAGTTTTTAATAGCTACAATTGCATTTACAGTGTTTGAATATTTTGTTTCACTAATTCTAGAAATGTTATTTGGACTTAGATGGTGGGATTATACTAATGATTTTTTAAATATACAGGGAAGAGTAAGCTTTCTATATTCAATTTTTTGGGGACTTATAGGGTTGTTTTTATTGGAAAAATTGCACCCTTTTGTAGAAGATTTAATTCAAAAAATGAATGTAAAAATTTCTAAAAATGCTCAAGGTTTTTTAGTAGCTATTTTTATTGTTACAATAATTGTAGATACGGTATTTTCTACTATTAAATATTTAAGATAAAGTGAGAGTGAAACTTCTGGGGCACTCTTTAAAGTTCAAAAAGAGTAACTGGGTCAGCGCGAAGGGATATAATTATAAAATATTTATGTAATGACGAAGGTGTTTAGTGTAGGGATTTAAAACTTCTTAAAAGAAAAATTGGGAGAATCTCAAACCCTTTTGAGAGGGGCCCGATTTTTCTTTTTAGAAGTTTTTAATTCCGGAGCGTAACCCTGAGGAATGGAATAAATATTTTATAATTATATCCCTGGGAGCGGGCAACACACTCAACTTTATTTTTGAACTTTAAAGAATGCCCCAGAAGTTTTACTAAAAAGTTTTATAATAGATTTTATAATAAAATAGGGCTTATTTGCTCACCTTTTATTGCAAATTCTAAAGTTTTGATTATATAGTCAGAATCAAATACAATTGATCTTGGTTTAGTTATTGGATTGTCTTGCTTAAAAGGTACAAAAAAATAATTTTTTCTATTAAGTAATTTTCCAATATTTTCTGCATTTCCACTTAATCCATTGTTTGTAGATGGTGCAATGACTAGTGGTCTATTATTTCTTAAATGTGATTTAGCCGCCATAGTTGCAGGTGTGTCAATTATATCACATGCGAGCTTTGCCATCGTGTTTCCAGAACATGGTGCTATTATCATTATATCTGTTAATCCTTTAGGACCAATTGGTTCTGCATCTTGAATTGTATGGATAATTTTATTTTCACAAATATTTTCAATTTCAATAATAAAATCTTCAGCTTTTCCAAATTTAGTATCTAAATTATATGCATTATATGACATTATTGGTATAATGCTAGCTTTTTTTTCTTTTAACTCTTTTATTTTGGGTATGACTTTTTTAAAAGTACAAAAAGAACCTGTAAGTACAAACCCAATTTTTGCTCCTTCAAAATTCATATATGTCCTCCTTTTATAGTATTTATATATTATATGAAAAAATGTCGAAATTCGTCATATGTTACAATTTACGGTTATAGTAAACTGCCTCAAATAGAAGTATAATATAATTTTAAATTTTTTTTGGCTTAATACATACTTTTAAAAAATATAAAACTTTTGTTCGAAAAGTATTGACAAAAGAATAAATGTTCGGTTATAATATCATATATAAAAAATAAACATTAAAAGACAAGTTCTAAAAGGGGGCATAGAAAATGAAAAAATTAAAAATAGTAAACAAAAACAAATTTATAAGAGCAAATCTTTTTATAATTACAGGTCTAGTTATTATTTTATTTATAGGATTGACTCAATCTTATTCAAAAACGAATCTAAAATATAAATTGGAATGTATAACTAGAGGGGATACTTTATGGTCAATTGCTGAATATGAAATAAAAAATAATGATTATTATAAAAATCAAGATGTTCGAAAAGTTATATATGAAATTAAAAAAATAAATAATTTAGAAGGAAATGAACTAAAAGAAGGTATTGAATTAAAAATACCAATTTATTAAAGGATAATATTTTATTAAATAGGAAACAATACGAATTTTTTTAGTTTATACAATAAAGGGAAAAAGTAATTGTATTGTTAAAAGAAAAAAGCTAATTGGTACAGTGCGAATATTTTGGGTAAAAAAAGATATAATAAAATTATTGTAAATATTATTCTATTTAAATTTTGGGGCTTGAGAATATAATTTTCTTATGTTAAAATAACATCAAAATATTTTTATATAGCGAAGGAAAAATTATTTGAAAGAAATTAATTTTTATAACTATGTATGCCTTCGAGCTAAGTGAGAAAGGAATGTAATTTAAAATGAAAGAAAATATAGAAGAAAAATATAATTGGAATTTAGAAGATATTTTTAAAACAGAAAATGATTTTCAATTAGCTAAACAATCAATAGAAAAAAACTTAGAAGATTTTGAAAGGTATAAAGGTATTTTATGTGATAATGCTGATACTTTATATTCTTGTTATTCATTATATGAAGAAACTTTAAAAATATTTGAAAAAGTATATTCATATGGAATGTTTAAATATCATTTAAATATGGCAGATCAAGAAGGAATTAAAAAATTTAAAGAAGTTGAAAATTTATCAGCTAAATTTGAGACAGCTATATCTTTTATTACACCAGAAATAACTTATGCAGAAGAAGATAAAATTCTTGGATTTTTTCAGGAAAAAGCAGAGCTTAAAAGATATGAAAGAGATATTAAAGAAATATTAGAAAAGAAAAAACATATATTATCTAAACAAGAAGAAGAATTACTTTCTAATTATTCAGAAGTGTTCTCAGCACCAGAAAATATATTCGACATATTAACAAATGCAGAGTTTAAATTTGGAGATTTAATTGATGAAAATGGAAATAAAGTTCAATTAACAGATGCAACTTATACAATATATTTAAAAAGTCAAAATGAAAATGTTAGAAAACAAGCATTTTCACTAATGTATGAAAAATATAAAGAATATATAAATACTATTTCTGAAATATATTTGGCAAATGTAAAAGAAACATCAATTACAGCAAAATTAAGAAAATATACTTCATCATTGGAAATGGAAACAGAATATGATGATGCTAATATAAAAGTATATAATGCTTTAATGGATGGAGTAAATAAAAATTTAGATATAAACCATGATTTTATAGAATTAAAGAAAAAATTATTAAATAAAAATGATTTTCATATGTATGATTTATATGTAAATCCATTTGAAGAAGAAAAGGACGAGATTTCTTTTGAAAGTGCAAAACAAGAAGTTTTGGAAGCTTTAAATATTTTGGGAAAAGATTATACAGATAACTTAAGAGAAGCTTTTGATTCAAGATGGATTGATGTTTACGAAAAACCTAATAAAAGGGGAGGGGCATATAGTTCTGGTGTATATGGTGTTCATCCATTTGTACTTATGAGTTTTACTAATAGTAAAAGAGATGTTTCAACAATTGCACATGAATTAGGTCATAGTATGCATTCATATTATTCAAATGAAGCACAAAATATTATAGATGCAAATTATACTATAATGGTTGCAGAAGTTGCTTCTACAGTAAATGAAATATTATTAAGTGAATACCAAATGGCTAAAGAAGAAAATCCAAAGAAAAAGGCAGAAATAATATATGAATTATTAGAAATGATTAGAGCAACATTTTATAGACAATCTATGTTTGCAGAATTTGAAAAAATTGTACATGAAAAAATAGAAAATTCTGAAATATTAGCTTCAGAAGATTTAAATAATATTTATTATAGTTTAAATGAAAAATATTTTGGAGATAAAATTATAATAGATAAAGAAATACAATATGAGTGGGCAAGGATTCCTCATTTTTATACAGATTTTTATGTGTATAAATATGCAACAGGTATTTCAGCAGCAATCTGTATTGCAAGTAAAATAATAAAGAAAGAAGAAGGCTTTGTAGATAAATATATCAATATGCTTAGACAAGGAAAAATGAAAAAATCTGTAGATTTATTAAAAATGGTAGATGTGGATTTAGAAAATCCAGAAACATATACAAAAACTGCAGAGTTTTATAAAGAAAAAATAGAAGATTTAAAGAAACTAATTAAATAATTACAAAAAATTGAGGAGTTAATTTATGAATAATAAAAGATTTAAAAAAGTAGTAAATAATGAAGTAAATATTGAGGCAAATAACGAAATAAATAAAGAGATAAGCCATGAAAGAGTTAATCAAGTTAGTCAAGAAAAAGAAAAAAATGAATTAAACGAAAATTTAAAAAATAATGAAAATAAAGAAAATAATAAAAAAAATAATGAAGAAAAAGAAGAGCAAAAGGAACAAGAAAAGACACTAGATAAAAATAAATTTAAAAAGCCTAAAAAAGCATTTACAATTATGGGAATAAGTATATGGAGGCTATTGGCATATTTTATAATATATAGTGTAGTTGGATATATTGTTGAGACAATTTATGGAATAATTACAAAGGGAGTATGGGAGAGTAGACAAAGTTTCTTATATGGACCTTTTTGTGGGATTTATGGTTTAGGTGCAGTAATAATGATTATTTTTCTGCATAAATATAAAACAAAATATAATGCTTTATTTATTGGTGGTTTTATTGTAGGTTCTATTACAGAATATCTAGTAAGTTTATTTGGAGAAATGATACTAGGTGTAAAATGGTGGGATTATTCAGGAATGCCATTAAATATAAATGGAAGAATATGTGTATATTTCTCAATATTTTGGGGATTTTTAGGAATGTATTTAATTGCATCTTTAAACCATAAAGTAGATAGAATAATAGACTGGGTAAAAGGAAAATTTAAGACATATAAATCATTAAAAACATTTATACTTATTACAGTTATATTATTAGTAGTAGATTGTATAGCTACAGGTTTTGCAATAGAATTTTTCTTAGTTAGGATGATTGTAAATAATGATATAAATGTACCTAATAAAGAAGCAGTAGAAGCACAATATGAGAAAATATATGGAAATGAAAAATTGTCAAAATTTATATATGAATTTTGGGGCGATAAAAAAATGATAAAAACATTTCCTAATTTAAAAGTAAAAGATAAAGATGGTAATATAGTTTATATGGATAGTTTTTTAGATATTCAACCTTATTATTTAAAAGTTTATGATAAACATAATAAAAATAATCAAGAGGTAGAAAATGAAATAAAGGGCGAGAGCTAAGTTTGTAGCCATTCTAAAGATAAATAAATAAAAAGTTCAAAAAGTGATTTTGGTTTATTTTGTCTTTAGAATGGCTAATTTGAAAATTCTATAATAACTTTTTTAAAAACAGTTATTTATATCTATTTATAGTTATTTATAAATCTGCTAATGGGTTTTTCTCAATGGCATCTCTAACTTGTTCATTATTAACATGTGTATAAATTTCAGTTGTTGATATACTTTGGTGACCTAGTAATTCTTGTAATGCTCTTATATCAACATTACCATATTGATACATAAGTGTTGCTGCAGTATGTCTTAATTTATGTGTTGAATATTTGGAAGTGTCTAGACCTGCGACTTTTAGTTCTTTATCTACTATATATTGAACTGTTCTTTTACTTATACGTTCTTTTCTCTCACTTAAAAATAAAGCTTTATGTGAGTTAAGTTTATCAACTTTTACACCTTCTTTAGGTCTAACATCTAAATAATCTTTTAGGGCTTTTATACAAGCTTTATTTAAATATATTGTTCTTTCTTTATTTCCTTTACCTATAACATTCATTTTTGATTCACTAAAATCAATATCTTGTATATTTATTCCTACTAGTTCAGAAAGACGCATACCACAATTTAAAAATAAAGTGATAATTGCATAATCTCTTTCACTATTTCTATTATCTTTATTTGCTGTGACATTTAGTAGCTTTTTGCTTTCTTCTAGATTTAAGTATTTAGGCAAACGTCTATCTAATTTAGGGGTTTCTAAATTTTGTGCAGGATTTATTTGTATTAGTTTGGCTTTTTGTGATAGGTAATTAAAAAATATTCTTATACTTGAAGCTTTTCTAGCACGAGTTGCAGATTTACTTCTTAAATCAATTGCCATATAGCTTAAAAAAGCATGAATATCATCTAATTTAATTTTTTCAATAGTTTCTAGTGAGATATCTTTTGTTGTGATCTTAGCGTAATCTGTTTCAGATGTTAAGTTAAAACGAATTTTTATAAATCTTAAAAACATTTGTAAATCATAATTATATTCTTTTATAGAGTTAGGGGATTTATTTAAAATTGTTGCACTATAATCTAAAAAAGAATTTATGTAATCTGGGTTTTCTTCTCTGTTTATCATATGTTTCACTCCTTTTTGCTTTTTATATTATATATCAAAAATATAAAAAAATAAATAGATATTCTTCATTTATTCTATCT
>ERZ1643246.2299-NODE-2299-length-18538-cov-33.324352_pt1 | contig 18538 bp, 20 predicted proteins | sample MGYA00579265_ERZ1643246 | MGnify/ENA primary metagenome ERZ1643246 (study PRJEB29033, sample SAMEA4952261) | chicken gut metagenome | biome: Broiler Chicken; feature: Gastrointestinal Tract; material: Caecum | place: Ireland | collected 2018 | study: Broiler...
AACAGCAGGATCAGCGGCACCGAGATGACCACCACCGCCGCCATCATGGCGGGGATGTTCTCGCGGCCGAAGCCGTTTTCGCGGATCTCCTGGATGCCGTTGGACACCAGGTAGTAGGCCGGGTCGTCGGTGATGAGCCGCGGCCAGACGTAGGAGTTCCAGCACTCGATCAGCTTGAGGATGGTGATGGTGACGATCGTAGGCCGGCAGATGGGGATCATGACCTTCCACAAATATTTCAGGTCGGAGGTGCCGTCCACCTTGGCGGCGCGGTACAGCTCGTCCGGCACCTGCTCAAAGTTCTCTTTCAGCAGGTAGATATAAAACACCGAGGTGATGGAGGGCAGAATCAGGCCGATAAAGCTGTTGCGCATGTCCCAGTTGGTGATGGTGACAAAGTTGGTGATGACCACCAGCTCGGTGGGGATCATCATCATGGACAGAAACAGCCCGAACAGCAGGTTTTTTCCGCGGAAGCGCAGCCGGGCAAAGCCGTAGGCCGCCAGCGTGCTGACCACCACCATGACGGCGGTGGTGATGACCGAGAAGATCAGGGTGTTGAGCAGATAGCCGCCCAGCGGCACCGCGGTAAAGGCGTTTTGGTAGTTTTCCAGCGTGGGTTCCAGCGTAAAGAACACCGGCGTGTGCTCGGCGTTGTAGGCGGCGTAGCTTTTCAGCGAGGTGAGCACCATCCAGTAAAACGGGAACAGCACCACCACGGCCCAAACGCTCAGAAACAAATAGGTCAGCGCCTTGCGCAGGTTGTCCCGGCGGTGCATGGCGCGCTGCTTTTTTTCATATTCTTCGTGATCCACAGCTCAAAGCGCCTCCTTACGCCGGGGTACGCTTGCGGGTGACAAGCAGGTTGATGCAGGTGATGGTCAGCACGATGACAAACAGGATGATGGCCGCCGCCGACGCGTAGGACGGGTAGCCGCCGCTGTCGCCGTAGAGCATGTCATAGACATAGCCCACGATGGTGTTCATGCCGGCGGCGTTCAGGTCGGTGCCGAACAGCGCCACCGCGTCGCTGTACGCCTTGAACGCGCCGATAAAGCCGGTGATGACCAGGTAGACGATCATGGGCGAGATCATCGGCAGCGTGATGCGGAAAAAGATGCGGGTGCGGCTGGTGCCGTCCACGCGGGCAGCCTTGTAGTACTCGTCGTTGACCGAGGCCAGCGCGCTGGTCAGCACCAGGATCTTAAAGGGCAGCACCACCCAGATCGTGTAAAAGCACAGCACGAACATCTTGGCCCAGTGGGGGCCGTTGATGAAATCGACCGGCCCCGCGCCGAACCATTCCAGCATCAGGTTGACAAGGCCGTCGGTGTACTCGGTGCGCTGGAACAGCACCATGAACACCAGCCCCACCGCCAGCGTGTTGGTCACGTAGGGCAGAAAATAGACAGTCTGGTACAGCTGCCGCAGCGGTTTGATGGAGGACAGCGCGGTGGAGATGACCAGCGCCAGGATGGTCGAGACCGGCACCGTGATGATGACCAGCACAAAGGTGTTTTCCACCGCCTGCAGAAAGTAGGGGTCGTGCAGCACGTAGGAAAAGTTGTACAGCCCGATGCCCTGGTAGCTTTGGGAGGCAAAGTTGTAGCACTCCTCCACCGAGTAGACGGCTACGTCGATCAGCGGGTAGACCAGAAACAGCCCCAGCAGCACGATCGACGGCAGCAGGTAGAGCCAGGCTTTTTTGGAATTGCGGTCCATGCCCTGCGCCCCCTTTACGCCGTTGTGCCGCCGAAACGGATGCGCTGGCCGGCGGCGCGGTCAAACAGGAACACTTTTTCGGGCTTGAGGGCAAAGCGGACGGCGCTGCCCATGGGGCCGGAGAGCTGCTCCGGCCGGACGATGGCCCGCAGCGTGTCCGCCTGGCAGGCGGGGTGGGTGCAGACGATGCTGGTATCCCGCCCCAGAACCTCCACCCGGTTCAGGCCGCATTCCACCGGGCCGTCGGCGGCGGGCACAAAGCCCTCCGGCCGCACGCCGGCCCAGACCTCGCCGTCCGGCGCGCCGGGCGCCGCCAGCGCCTTCTGGCCGGCCAAAAGCAGCGTGCCGGACTTTACCTCGCCGGCAAAGACGTTGATTGGCGGCGTGCCCAAAAATTTGGCCACAAACAGGTTGGCCGGGTCGTCGTAGACCTGCTGGGGCGCACCCTGCTGCATCAGCACGCCGTCCTTCATCACCACGATAAAGTCGGAGATGCTCATGGCCTCCTCCTGATCGTGGGTGACAAACAGCGTGGTGATGCCGGTCTTTTTCTGGATCTTGCAGATCTCCTCCCGCGTCTGCAGGCGCAGGCGGGCGTCCAGGTTGGACAGCGGCTCGTCCAAAAGCAGCACCCGCGGTTCCTTGACCAGCGCGCGGGCGATGGCCACCCGCTGCTGCTGCCCGCCGGAAAGCTCCTTCGGCCGCCGGTCCAAAAGCTCCTCGATCTGGACAAGCTTTGCCGCCTCCAGCGCCCTGTCCCGCATCTGCTGGCGGGTGGGGCGGGCGGCGCCTTTCAGGTTTTCCAGCGGGAACAGGATGTTCTGCAAAACGGTCAGGTGGGGGTAGAGGGCGTAGTTCTGGAACACCATGCCCACGCCGCGCAGCTCCGGCGGCAGGGCGGTCACATCCTCGCCGCCAAAAAAGATCTTGCCCGCGGTGGGGGTCTCCAGCCCGCAGATCATGTTCAGCGTGGTGGACTTGCCGCAGCCGGAAGGCCCCAGCAGCCCCACCAGCTTGCCGTCCGGGACGGTAAAGGTCAGGTCCTGCACCGCGGTGGTCTCGCCCTTGGCTTTGCGGCCGCGGGCGGGGAACCGCTTGGTCAGACCCTGCAATTCGATATTCATTGATCCATCTCCCTGCAAATGCGTTGCCGGCCATGCGGCAAGGTGCAAACGATACACTACGATTATAGCCGATTTTGGCCGGTATCACAAGAGAAAGCTGCGCGCAAAGCCGCCCGCCGCACTTTATGCGGATCTGGCCGCATCCCGGCAGGCCATGCGCGGGATGCGGCTGTTTTTACAATTTGGATGCAGGACCGATACACTGCTGTGCCCTTTTGGATACACACCGGTGGTATCACTGAGAAAAGGGGACCCGGCCGCGCGGGCGGCCAAAGCCCCGGCAGGAAAGGAGCACAGAGAATGCACGCACTGCAGGCCCCCGGCCGGACGGCTGTTTTGACGGCAATTTCAGTGAAAGGACTTCCCATGGACAGAAATCGGCAGGGCGGGCTGACCACCCGCACCCTCAAGAATATCGCCATCACGGTCATGTTCTTTGACCATTTTGTCTCGGTCTTTGCGGCGGGGCTGCCGGTGTGGGGGCATCTGCTGCGCCTGCCCGGCCGGCTGGCCGCGCCCATCATGTGCTACCTGATCGCCGAAGGCTTTGCCCATACCTCCAACCTGCCGCGGTATCTGGGGCGGCTGTTTGTGTTTGCGCTGCTGTCCCATTTTCCCTATGTGTGGTATTACGGGCTGGCCCCCCTGCGCGCCACCAGCGTTATCTGGTCGCTGTTTCTGGGCCTGCTGGCGCTGGCGGTGCTGCATGGCCGCCTGTTGGTTTTTGGCAAGCTGGCGTTTGTCCTGCTTTGCTGCCTGCTGGCCTGGCCGGCGGACTGGAATTACATCGCGGTGTTGTGGATCGTCTGGTTCGGGCTGACGCGGGGGCGGTTCCGGCTGCAGATGGCCGGATTTGCGGGCATCGGGGTGTTTTTGTTTGTGCTGCCCGCCATTGTGCGGGAGGGCTGGGGCCAGGCGTTCCAGCTCGGCATCCTGCTGGCCGTCCCGCTGCTGGCGCGGTACAACGGCCGTCTGGGGCGCCGGTCGGCACTGAGCAAGTGGGGCTTTTATCTGTTTTACCCCGCCCACCTGCTGGCATTGTGCGCGCTGCGGCTGGCGCTGGGGGTGTAGGCGATGAAGCTCAGCAAAGAGATGCGGGCCGCCCTGGTCCTCAGCGCGGCGATCCTGGCCGCGGCAGTGCTGGCGGCTGTGCTTGCCCGCAGCGGGCCTTTGCAGTCCGCGTCTGCGCCTGCCCCCACGGCAGCGGCGGCGGTCCCCTCCCCCGCCGCGGCCCCTGCGCCCGCCACAACGCCACAGCCCACGCCGGCGCCGCTTGTCTGCGACGGCCCGCTGGAACTGCCGGTGCAGGGGGCCACCGGCTACGCCGTCACCGGCATCCCGCTGTATGCCGCGCCCGACCCCGGCCCCGATGACGAGCCGCTGGCCGACTGGCAGCCGGGGCAGAACTTTACCATTTTGGCGGAGCAGGGGGACTGGTGGCAGGTGCAGGCCGGGGAGCAGACCGGCTGGGTGCGGCATGATTACTGCCTGATCAACCTGCCGGACGTGATCCCCTCCCTCGTCTACCGGGACACAAACAGCGAAGCCTCGCTGTTCCGTGCTTCCGGCTACGAGATCCCCGGCGTCACCGGCCAGGCGCTCTATGACGCCCGCAGTTACAACGCCCGGTTCGGGCAGGAGATGGCCAACATGGCGGTGCTGTACGCCACCGCCAAAAAGCTGGCCGACGTGCAGGCCCGCGCCCTGGCCGACGGCTACACCCTTGTGCTGTACGAGGGCTTCCGCCCCTACGATACCCAGGTCACGGTGGCGAACGCGCTGGAAGCCCTCGCCGCTGAAAACGAGACGGTGCGCGCCGGCATCTCCGCCGAGCCCTGGAGCATCGGGTGGTTCATCGCCGGCGGGGTGTCCAACCACCAGCAGGGGTATGCGGTGGATGTCTCGCTGGCGCGGGTGACCGCAACAGCTGCCGAGACCTGCGGCCCCTACGCCTACACCCGCGTGACCGGGTACGAGGAACTGGCCATGCCCACCGCCATGCACGAGCTGAGCGCCGCCGCGGCCAGCCTGGCCGAGCCGGTGGCCAGCCGCGACCCCGACGCCTGGCGGCAGGCGGACCCCGCCCCCGCCATGACCGAGGGGGCGCTGCTGCTGCAAAGCTACTGCACCGCCGCCGGCCTGACGCCGCTGGCCTCCGAGTGGTGGCATTTCAACGACCTGGACCGCCTGGCCGTGGTGGACAGCAGCTGGCGGGGAGAGTTTGCCCTGGCGGAAAACGTCAGCCGGGCACCGGAATGAGAGGCGGGCGGCTTTCCTAACTAAAAAAATCTCGCAGGCAAAAAATGAACTTTGAGGAACCGGCAGACCGTCAGGACAAGAATGGCCCCCGGAAGCGATGCCGGCATGATCGGCTGCGCATCGTGGCGCCCCCCATTGATGAACAAAAATGCATTGCGCCGGACTTGCGGCAGGCAATGTCACAGGTTCCCGGCTGTGCTGCAGAGATCTGGCAAAGCAGGCGCCGCTTCCTCTCGGGACAGAAAAGACAACTGACAGCCGGCCCAGAATATGGTATACTATTGTTTGTTTCCTGGGGTATATCTGAAAAAACAGCACGGTCGATTCCTTCCGGGGCAGCACCTGCCGCGTTGCGGCGCCCTGGAATACAGCGTATTTCCGTGGTTTCGCACCTTACATCCGCCTTTGTGCCTGGGCACTTTTGATTTGTCAGATATCCCCTGTTTCCACACCGCCAATGATCGAGGTATCCCATGAACAAGAAAGAGATCAGTGAACTGCGCCGCCGGTTCAGCCCGGACAAAAACTCCATCGGCCACATCTATGGCTGCTACGTCAACACCAAAAAGGAGATCATCGCTTACCTGGACGAATCCCTCGCCGCCATGCCGCCGGAGGAAGCCGAGAAGTACCTGGGGCTGCTCAAAAAAGCCCTCTCCGGCACCCAGGGCAAGAACCTGATCGACATTGTGTTCTCTACGCAGCAGGTGGCGGACAGCCCCGAGCACAAGCTGCTCATGTCGCTGCGGGAGAGCGAGCTCAAGGACCCGGCGGTGCGCCAGGCTTTCTACGACAGGGTCATCGAGTCGCTGGACATGGACGACAGCAACTACCTGGTGCTGCTGGTCCACGACGCCTACGACGTGCCCTTTAAGGCCAAGGACGGCCTGACCTTCGACCAGGTCTCCGACACGATGTTCCACTATGTGGTCTGCTGCGTCTGCCCGGTCAAGGAGGGCAAGGCCGCGCTGGGCTTCTACTCGGCCCAGAACGAGTTCCACAGCTACGGCACCAACCAGATCGTCGGCCAGCCGGAACTGGGATTTGTGTTCCCGGCCTTTGACGACCGGGCCGCCAACATCTACAACGCCCTGTTCTACACCCGCAAGCCGGACCAGATCCACCAGGAGCTTATCGACGGCGTCTTTCATGTGGAGCCGCCCATGTCCGCCGCCGAGCAGCGGGAGACCTTCGAGACCATCCTCTCCGAAAGCCTGGGCGACGCCTGCACCCTGCAGCTGGCCCGGAACCTGTACGAGTGGGTGCGGGACAAGGTGGAGGAACACAAGGAGGCCCGCGAGGCGGACCCCCTGACCGTGACCGCTGCCGACCTCACCGCCGTTTTGCTGGACAGCCAGGTGCCGGAGGCCCGGGTGGAAGCCTTCGCCGCCCGGTTTGCCGAGAGCTTTGGAAAATCCGCCGCCCTCAACCCGGCCAACCTGGTCGGCACCGGAAAATTTGAGCTGGAAGCCGGGGACGGCGCGGCCAAGGTCTCGCTGGCCCCCGAACAGGGCGGCCGGATCGAGACCACCGAGATCGACGGCCGCAAGTATCTGCTGATCCCGGCAGAGGGCCTGACGGTGAACGGCCTGGCTGTCTACGGGTGATCAGGCCGCAAAACAAGGCCGGGTATCCCCGCCGCTTCTGCCCGCGTCAGATATCCCCTGGTAAAACGCCCCGCCGGTCTTGGGACCCTGTGTCAGAGTACGGCATGGCTGTTTGCAGTTTGCCCTGCCGGGCACGGCCGCCGTGCCGCTTTGCGCTGTGCCCGGCCTGCGTTTTTTGGAAAGGACCCTGCTTTATGAAAACCTTCCTCTACACCATCACCGACCCCATCGGCATGCACGCCCACCCGGCGGGGCTGCTGGCCCAGGCGGCCGCCGCCTACCAGAGCCTGACCATGCTGCACAGCGGCCTGCACACGGCGGACGCCTGCGACGCCGCGGCTGTGCTGCGCATGGGCCTGCGCTGCGGCGACACCATCACCGTCACGGTGCAGGGCCCGGACGAAGCCGCCGCGGCCGCCGTGCTGGAACAGTTTTTCAAGGCCCGGCTGTAAGCCGGCGGCCCGCGCCGAAACACAAAGCTCCCGTACCCTGCCAGGGCGCGGGAGCTTGTTTTGTGCGGATCTTGCGGTGTCAGCCGTTTTCCGGGGCCAGACGGATGCTGATCTCGCCGGTGGACAGGGCCTCGCGGCGGCCGTCCGGGTACTGCACCAGCAGGCGGCAGTCGTCGTCCACATCCAGCGCCAGCGCGCTGCGCTGCCCGGCGGGGGAGATCACCCGGATCTGCCGCCCCACCACCAGGCTGCGGCGGCGGTACTCCGCGGCATAGGGCGCGCCGGTATAGCAGGCCCACAGGTGGTCAAGCACCGCGGCGGCCAGGCGGTTTTTGGCGTCGGGCAGAGGCGTGTCAAACACCGCCCCCGCCACGCCGTCCAGCTCCGGCGGAAAGCCCCCCGCCGGCGGGCAGACGTTGATGCCGATGCCCACCACCGCCCAGTCCAGGCAGCCGGCCCGGGCGTTCAGCGCGCTCTCGGTCAAAATGCCGCAGACCTTGCGGCCATGCAGGAACACATCGTTGACCCACTTGATCTGCGCCGGGCCGCCGCCCAGCTCCTCGATGGCGCGGCAGACCGCCACCGCCGCCATGGTGGTGATGTGCACCGCCCGGTCCAGCGGCAGCGCGGCGGGGCGCAGCAGCAGGCTGAGGTAAAGCCCCGTCCCTTCCGGCGAGTAAAACTGCCGCCCCAGCCGCCCGCGGCCGGCGGTCTGGGCGTCCGCCAGCAGGGCGGTGCCCTCCGGCGCGCCCTGCTCCGCCTGCCGGCGCAGCAGCAGGTTGGTGGAGGTGACCTGCGGCTGTACCTGCAGCCGCAGCGCGGCCCGGCAGGCCGGCGAAAGATGCTGCGCCACGCCCTGCGGGTCCAGAGCGCCGGCAGAAAAAGCAGCGGACATAAACAATACCTCCCATCGGTGCGGCCGGCGCGGGAAAAAGCCGACGCTTCCCCGTGCGGCCCGCGGCTTTATGCGGTCAGTCCTGCGGCAGCAGCATGTCGATGCCGGTCTGCAGTGTCTCGGCATTCAGCGCGCCGCGGGCGTAGGCCACCAGATACCCCTCGCTGTCGATAAAAAAGGTGGTGGGCAGGCCGGTGACGCCGTAGGCGGTGGACGCCTCGAAATCGGTGTCAAAGTAGGCGGGGAAGGTGTAGCCGTTGTCGGCCAGGTAGGCCGAGGCGGTATCCACTGTCTCGCGGGAGCCGTCGGTGGAGTTGACCATCATAAAATGGATGTCCCCGCCGTACTGGGCGCAGGCGTCCTCAAAGTCGGGCATCTCGCTCTTGCAGGGGCCACACCAGCTGGCCCAAAAGTTCAAAATCACCGGCTTGCCCTCCAGGTCAGAGAGCTTCACCGCGCTGCCGTCGGCGTCGTACACGGTAAAATCGGGCGCTTCGGTGCGCGGTTCCTCGGCGCCGCTCTCGCCGGTGGCGGCAGCGGCTTCCCCGTCGGGGGCGGCGGAACTTTGCGGTGTGCCGCCGGCGCTGCCGTCGGCGGTCGCGGCGGCGCTGCTGTCGGCAACAGCCAGGCCGGGGCCGGCAGTGCCGCCCAGGTTCTGGTACAGCAGCCAGGCGCCGCCCAGCACCAGCACAAAGGCGGCCAGCAGGGCCAGGGTGGTCAGTTTGCGCTTCATCGCAGGCTCCTTTCCTCAGCTCAGGTAGGTCAAAAAGCGGCCCAGCAGGCCGGTGGCCATCAGCACGCCCACCAGCACCAGCAGCACGCCGCACACCAAGTTGACAACGCCGTAATGCCGCTTGATCCAGTCAAACGTGGACTTGAGGCGGTCGATCAGCACGGCGCTGAGCAAAAACGGCACGCCCAGCCCCAGCGAGTAGCACAGCAGCATGACCATGCCCTCCACCACGTGCCCCTGCTGGGAGGCCAGCATCAGCGCCGAGCCCAGAAACGCCCCCACGCAGGGCGTCCACCCCACCGAGAACACCACCCCGAACACAGCCGAGGAGAAAAAGTTCAGGTTGCTGGTGTCCACGCTGCGCCGCCCGCCGCGGAACAGTTCGAACTTGAGCACGCCCAAAAAGTTCAGGCCGAACAGGATCACCACCAGGCCGCACACCAGGTTGACGGCGGTCTGGTAGCGGTTGAAAAAGCTGCCCACCGTGCCGGCCAGCGCCCCCATGGCGACAAACAGCACGGTAAAGCCCAGCACAAAGCCGCAGGCGCAGGTCAGCGTGCGCCGGGTGCTGCGCTGGCCGCCGCCCGCAAAGTAGGTCAGGTAGATGGGCAGCATGGGCAGCAGGCAGGGAGAAATAAAGGTGATGATGCCTTCCAGAAACGAGATCAGATATTGCATGGCAGACTCCTTGCAGTGGAATATGCCGCCATTATACCAGACGGCCGGGCGGGGGACAAGGGGCGGCCTGCCGGTTTGCGCCGGGGCCGCCGCGGCGGTACAAAAAAATATCGAATAGGGCTTGATTCCCGGCGCAATACTGAGTATGATAAATACAAAGAGAGTTAGCAATAGATAACCAAAGATTCCTGCTTCTAACCATCTCTTTGCCGGGCAGCGTCTCCGCCGCCGTCCGCCCCACAGCAACCGGGTGTGCCGCCCGCCCCTGCGGCAGCAATGCGCAGGGCCAGGGCGCCGCCCCGCCAGGAAAGGAAGGAACCACCCATGAGCTATTTGGAAATCGAGAAGGTCATCGGCCGCGAGATCATCGACTCCCGCGGCAACCCCACCGTGGAGGCCGAGGTCTGGCTGGCCGACGGCACCGTCGGGCGCGGCGCGGCCCCCAGCGGCGCCTCCACCGGCGAGTTCGAGGCGCTGGAGCTGCGCGACGGCGACCGATCCCGCTTTGGCGGCAAGGGCGTCGGCAAAGCGGTGGAAAACATCAACACTGCCATCCACGGCGTGCTGGCCGGCATGGACGCCTCCGACATCTACGCGGTGGACCGCGCCATGATCGCCGCCGACGGCACCAAAGACAAATCCAACCTGGGCGCCAACGCCATCCTGGCGGTGTCCATCGCCTGCGCACGGGCGGCGGCCGCCTCGCTGGACATCCCCCTTTACCGCTTTCTGGGCGGCGTTTCCGGCAACCGGCTGCCGGTGCCCATGATGAACATCTTGAACGGCGGCGCCCACGCGGCCAACACGGTGGACGTGCAGGAGTTTATGATCATGCCTGCCGGCGCGCCCAGCTTCAAAGAGGGGCTGCGCTGGTGCACCGAGGTGTTCCACGCGCTGCAGGCGCTGCTGAAAAGCCGCGGCCTGACCACCTCGGTGGGGGACGAGGGCGGCTTCGCCCCTGACCTTGCCAGCGACGAGGAAGCCATCCAGGTCATCCTGGAAGCGGTGGAAAAGGCCGGCTATCAGCCGGGCAGGGACTTTGTGCTGGCCATGGACGCCGCCTCCAGCGAATGGAAGGGCGGCGAGAAAGGCCTGTACAAGCTGCCCAAGTGCGGCAGGACTTTTACCTCCGCCCAGCTGGTGGAGCACTGGAAAGCCCTGGTGGACAAGTACCCCATCTACTCCATCGAGGACGGCCTGGACGAGGAGGACTGGGAAGGCTGGCAGCTGTTGACCAGGGAACTGGGCGGCCGGGTCCAGCTGGTGGGCGACGACCTGTTTGTCACCAACACCGAGCGCCTGGCCAGGGGCATCGACCTGGGCTGCGGCAACTCCATCCTGATCAAGCTGAACCAGATCGGCTCGGTGTCCGAGACACTGGAAGCCATCAAGATGGCCCACAAGGCCGGCTACACCGCCATCGCCAGCCACCGCTCCGGCGAGACTGAGGACACCACCATCGCCGACCTGGCTGTTGCGCTGAACACCTGCCAGATCAAGACCGGCGCCCCCAGCCGCAGCGAGCGGGTGGCCAAGTACAACCAGCTGCTGCGCATTGAGGAGGAGCTGGGCCAAAGCGCCGTCTACCCCGGCTTTACCGCCTTCAACATCCGGCGCTGACCCCCGGCAGGGGCCGCCGCAAAAACCAGGCATTTCCCGCAGGCGCGGGACCCAACGGCCGGCAGGCCGGGCGGTCCCGCGCCTTTTTGGCGGCCCGCGGCGGCAAAAAAGCCCCGCGGCGGGACAAATCGTCCGCCGCGGGGCAGAGAATGCAAATGGGAAAGGGGGATCACTCCGCCACGGTCACGCTGGTGATGTGGGGGTTGACGCCCTCGTACCAGTACAGGAAGCCTTCGCAGTCGATGGTCTGGCCGACTTCCAGGTTCTTGACGGCGTTGTAGACGTCGGTGGTGCTGTCGCACAGGTAGCTTTCCACAACGAAGGAATACTCGGCGCCGTTGTAGGAGACAGTGAAGTACAGGTCATCGCCGTCGGAGCCGGAACCGTCGTAGTTGTACAGGAAGGCGTACTCGGTATCGTCGCCCTCAATGGTGCTGGCGGCAACGGTCAGGCCGGTGAAGCTGACAAACTCGTTCTGGTGCTGTTCCAGCTCGTCGGTGCCCAACAGCTCGGTCACATCGGCGGGCTCAGCAACGAAGGTGTCGCCGCCCTCAACAAACTCAAAGCTGCCGTCCATGATCTCGATCTCGCCGGACCACTCGCTCTTGTAGCCGGTCACGCGGATGAGGGTGCCGGGGGTCAGCAGGTCATAATCCTCCTCGCTGCAGGCCATGTCGTAGGCGAAATAAGCGCCGTCCTGATCCTGCAGGTAGACGGTGGCGGTCTGCTGCTCGGCATAGTAGGCCTGCTTGGCCTGGACGTAGGCTTCAATGGTGACCTCGGTGTCCAGGTCGGCAGCCATGTACTCGTCATAGCTCATCACAGTGCCGGCAGCAGCCTCGCTGGTGGCGTTCTCCTCGCTGGAAGCCGCGCTGGAGGTCTCCTCCGAGGTGGCGGCGGAGGAGCTTTCCTCCGCCGCGGTGCTCTCGCTGGAGGAAGCGCCGCCGGCGCAGGCGGTCAGGGCGCCGGCCAGGCACAGCGCCAGCACGGCAGAAACAAACTTTTTCATGGGTGATTCTCCTTTGTATGTACATCGTGGGGCGGCAGGGCGGCCGGCCCGGCGGCTTTGCGCCGGCAGCGGCCGGGGACGCCGCGCCCGGTTTGGGATGGACATTCCTATTATACCGTCAATCGCCCAAAAATCAACTGCCCGGCGGCCCAAGCGGGGATTTCGTTACCAAATTGGAAAGAATTTGCGCCGGGGGGACGAGGCTTTCCTGCCCTGATCTTCACGCAAACGTCGGCAGGCATAACTTTTCATTATAGAAAAGCCGCCCGCAGGCGGTCCATTCGCATTAACACGATATTTTCGCGATATTTCGACAAAACTTCGTGCTTGTGCGGATGGACAGGCCAGGCGGTGGTCTGGTATTCTGTGTGACGGGCCCGATCTCAAATCACAGGAGGAACCATCATGCACAACACGCTTCAAGAACTGGATCTGTCGCGGTTCAAGCTTGTGCCACCGCCGCAATCCTGCCGGGAGTTCTACCGGATCCAAATCGACAAAAATGACTTGCTGCGGCAGAACGACGCTTTTCGCAAGAGGCTGCAGGGAAAAATGGAGTTTCAGCTGCGGCTCCACGACGACGGCACGCATCTGCTACTGCTCCCCGACGAGTCGCCGAACTTGGTGTTCTCCCGCCGGGGCGTGGTGACCCATCATCTGTTTGGAAATATCTTGCGCAAGCTGGGCCTGGAACCGCCGCTCTCCTTCCAGATGACGTGGAACGAGCAGAACCACTGCTGGGTGGGCGAGTATGAGGGCATCACCGCTCCACCGCCGGCCGTGACCTGCCCTGTGGGGCGGCGCAAGCACCGGACCAGGAGGTCCGCTGTATGAGGCGCCGCCGACATCTGACCCCGCTGGAACTGGACTGGGCGCGGCAGGCGGTGCATCAGCTGTGCCTGGCCAACCATCTGAAATCTGGCGACGAAACCTACCTGTCTGCCGGTCTCCAGGCTTTCTGGGAGGTGTACACCGCCCGGCCGTCGGTGTCCGGCCAGGATTTCTGGCCCTGCGCTTTCCGCAAGATGGAGGAAGCGATCCTGGCCGAAAAGCGAGAAAACGACCGCTGGACTTACGCCCGCTCGCTGGATGCGCCGGTCGCCCCTGACCGGGAGGTCACGTATTTTGATCTGCTGCGGGCCAGGCAGGGGGATTTTACCAACAGTGTTGCCCTGTTTGATTATCTGGACCGCCTGCCGCCGGAGCAATCCCGGCTGGCCCGCCGTCTGCTGGCGCAGGACACGCTGGAGGAAGCCCGCAGCGCCCTGGGCTGGGATACCCCGCAGCTCTGCCGTGTGCTGGAGCAACTGCAGGCCGAACTGACCCGTTACCTGACGGAGTAAGCCGCCGCATCAGGGGGCAGCTGAATAGAAAATAGCATTCGGTTGCAGCTACCGGTCAAGGCGGGTCCCTGCTTAGCTACACAGAATTCTGGGGATTTTTTGTGAAAATTCCACACGGGCAGTCCGCACGGCCGGTTTATTCGGCGGCGGGCAGCCAGCGAAAGGAAAAAAGAGTAAACCGTTGAAGATGGCAAATTTGAAACGGCGCAAGCGCATCGCCCGTCGATGCTGACCAGCTGGTAGCGGCGGCTGCCCAGTCCGATGGCCTCGGCGTGTTCGAGGGTGTGCAGGCCGTTGCGGCTCTCGATGCGTTCAAAGCGAACCGCCCCACATGCTGCCACCGGTGCCGCCGGAACGGATGTGGGACTTCCCTTCCGACGAAGCAATGCCGATAGAGATATTCTTGATGGCCCCGCCGTACCCGGCCATTATACAGAGATAGCGGACAGCACCCCGCAGGCCGTCAGCCAGGCGTCCAGTTTGGCAGCAAGGTCATCCTCATCCGGGCAGGCCGCAAAGGCCGGGGCCACCTGCGCTTTCGGGCAAAGGCTGCGCACCGCACCGGCAATATCGCCCGGTTCCCCGCCGCAGTGGCTGTAAAACGGCAGCACAGTCTTGCCGGCCAGCCCGCCGTGCTGCCGCAGCCAGGCCGCCAGCGGCGGGGCGATGCTGCCGCACCAGTTGGGGGTACCGACAAAAACGATGTCGTACCCGGCAGGCGATTCGCTGACTGGCAGCAGCCGCAGGTAGTGGTGGCTGCGTACCTCCCGCCGCACCTGCTCGAGCAGCTCCGGGAAGCGGGAGGGATACGGCTGGCAGGGGTAGAGCCGGGTCAGTGTACCGCCGGTCAGCCGCTGCAATTCCTCCGCCAGTTTGCCGGTGCTGCCGCTGTAGGTGTAAAACGCGATCAGGATGCGGGACGGGGCGGAAGTTTCCGGGCGCGGCGTTTCGCACACGGCGCTCACCCTTTCTGCTCCTGCCTGCCGAAGGACATGCAGGGGGCGATGACCTCGCCGGTGCGCAGGTACTGGTAGGTGGGCATTTCGAACAGCACCGGCTTGAGTTTGGTGTAATCGAGCTTGCCGTCGGCGGTCAGCACCGCATCATCGGCCCAGGTGACGGAGACCCTGCAGATAAAGCTCTCAAAATTCGGGGTCTTGTAGACGTCGTCCACCGTGCACTCCATCGAGACGGGGGCCTTTGTGATCATCGGCACGCCGGCGTCGCTGACCACATAGTCGAACAGCTCGCTCTTGTCGGTCTTTGCACCACTGACGCAGCCGGCGCGGTCGGCCTTGGGCAGCAGGGCTTCGTCCACGATGTTGATCGAGAGTGCGCCGCTTGCCCGGATGCCCTGGTTCGTATAGTGGGCGCTGGCCAGGCTGACCATGACCCGGTCATGCCCGATGATGCCCAGATGCCCCACCAGCCCCCAGTTGGGCTTGCCGTTCACCATTGTGCCGACGACGACCAGCGGGGTGGGATAGAGAGCGATGGAATGACCAATGTTCTTTTTCATTTTGGAGCGCTCCTTATTTGGTTTGCCTGTGTCATTTGTGTTTTTTGTAAAAAAAAGCAGTCGATGACCGATCCGGCAGCCAGCGGGACCAGCCGCACAAAGCCAAGCAGACAGCGAAATGCTTTGTGCCCGGCACGAGTTTGCGCGCGCCGGGGTCGGCGGCCATAAAGGCTGCGGCCGCGCCCATGCTCATGCCTCGGCCGGCCAGGCCTGCAAAAGAGGGACGCCCCCCGAAGATCTGCTCCAACTGGACGCTGAAATAGTACCAGAGGTAGATGAATTCCCGGCGCAGGACGGTCAAAATTTCAGGCATCGGGTCACCGGCTTTCGTTTGACTTTTTTGAAGTGGCACGGCGCAGGAGGTTTCCCATCCAGTGGGCCAGGAAGATACAAGTTCCCATCATGGCCAGATAGTCGAGGTAAAACAGCGGGATCGGTTCGCTGTAATCAAAAAAGACAAAGTGGGTCTGCACAAACAGATACATCGGCAGGCCGCGGCGGACAAAGGCCACAAGGCCATAGACCGCGACAGCAGCGCCGATTACGTTGCCGGCAATGCGCCGTGTCCTGACTGCAGGCTTGCCGCCGGCGGCGCGGCGCACCATGCCGAGGATCATGTTCCAGTGCAGCCCCAGGTGCAGCGACATAAGCACAAAACCCCAGTAGGCCGACGCCATGTGCAGAAGCCGTGCGAAGGACATCCCGCCCGAGATCGGCAGAAACGCGAACACATGGTTCGAGAGTATGACGCCGCTGACCATCAGCCCAAGCATCGCCGGCAGCACCAGCAGGTCGATGACCAGCTGAAACACCCGGGCGGGGGTGTAACGCCCTTTGCCCAGGCTGCGCCACCAGCCGGCGTTGAGGATGTGATGGGCGATGAACAGTGCGAACATCCCCGCGCCCGCCCATTCGTGGGCGACATCGCCCCACCAGGGGTAGCCCATCAGAAACAACAGGGCCAACGTCATGGCCACGTCCAGGACGATTTTCAGTTTGGCTTTGGCGTTCATTGCGTACTCCTTGATCGAAACGGGGGTTGAAGGCGGGGCAAAAGGCGTTTACAGCCCCAGCCCCGCGATCCATTCGGCCACTTCCTCGCCGGAATCGGCGGCGCTGCTGCCCGAGACGTGCAGTCCTTCGAGGATCGTCGCGCCGGGGGCGGAATCGGGCAGGCGGTCGAGGCTACGGCCGAACCCGCTGCCGCCGGAGGTGCAGAACGGCACCAGCGTTTTTCCCGTCTAATCGTAACTTTCTAGGAAGGAGTAGATGACCATCAGCGCGTCGCTCCACCAGTCGGGGTAGCCGACGAACACCACGTCGTAGCTGTCCCAGTTCTCGACCGAGGCGGCCAGCGCAGGGCGGGCGTCCTCGGCCTGCTCCTGCTGGGCCACGTCCAGCAGGGCGTCGTAATCGTCGGTGTAGGGGGTGGCAGGGGCAATTTCAAACAGTGTGCCGCCGATCTGTTCGGCGATCAAATTGGCCATCGCCTCGGTGTTGCCCGACCAGGAGAAGTAAGCGACGAGGGTGTTGGAATCCCCGGTGGTCTCGGTGGCCGCGTTGGTCTCTTCGGATCTGTCGGCGGCCGGGGCTTCGGCGGCTTCGCTGTCCGCCCCATCAGCCTCGGATTCAGCGGGCGCTTCGGTCGGGGCCTCGGTGGCGGCCGGTGGCTCGGTGAGCGCTGTTTCGGCGGTGGAAGAAGCCGCACCGCCGCAGGCGGCCAGGCTCAGGGCCATAGCGGCAGTCAAAAGCAGGCTGAATGTCTTTTTCATAGTTGTCACATTGTCCTTTCGTTTGTGGTGCGCGGTGTTATGGTATGTGGGCTTACAGGCTGCGGCCCAGCTCGTAGGCTTTTTGCGGATAGCCCGACCGCCGGGTCATGCCCGGGGTACCGCAGCCGTAGCCCAGCACCCGGCCCCGGTCGGTCAGGTTCAAGTACCGCAGCAGGGTGTTGTAGTGGGCTTCCAGCGCCTCAAAGGTCCAGTCGTCCGCGTTCCAGGCCACTGTCAGCAGGGCTGCGTGCATGTACTTATGCTGGATGCTGGAATTAAAGGCGCAGAACCGGTCGATCAGCGTCTTGAGCTGGGCCGACATCCCGTAATAGTACAGCGGCGTGACAAACACCATCATGTCGGCGTCCAATATCTCGCGGCGGAACCGCTCCATGTCGTCCTTCTGCACGCAGGGCCCCTCGTACCCGCAGCGCACGCAGCCGGTGCAGGGGTGGATGTTTGCGTGGGCGGCGTCGATGACGGTACAGCTGTGCCCTGCCTCCTGTGCGCCGCGGATAAACTCGTTTGCCAGCAGATTGGACGAGCCGTTTTTGTTGGGGCTGCCCTCCAGTACGACAATATTCATGTTGTTTCCTCCGGTTGAATTTGTTGTCTCTGTTCATTTGGATTTATCAGACACACCCTGCTTTGTCTCCATTATAAAAAAGTTCCCGCCGTATGTGAAATACTTATTCTTTATCGTTTGCCATAGAAAAAACGGATACCCGTGCCGCACTCCTGGCTTACAGCTCGTACCGTAACAAAAGAAAAAATCCATGTGCGTTTCCCTATCCAGGGGCTTGCACATGGATGATCGTGTTTGCTTTCAGGTTTCTGCCGGGCCGTAGACTTCCGCCGGGGCGGCGTCCTCCCGCAGTACCTGCAAACTCTGAATAAACAGCGACGTTGCGGTGTTGAACACCTGGTTTTTCTTCCAGACCAGCACGCTGCGGGTGGTGCGTTCCGGCACCAGCGGCACGAACCGCAGATCGGGGCTGGCGTGCAGCGAAAGCGCGCCGTCCATGCAGACGGCCACCCCCATCCCCTGCTCCACCAGCAGCGCGATGTTGGACAGCAGGTTGTACCCCACCAGGATGTTGAGCCGGTTCTCCTCGCAGCCGATCCAGTTCAAAATCTCCCGCCGGGCGCTGGGGCGGCTGGGCAGCATCAACGGCTGGCCGACCAGCTCCCGCACCGCGACCTGCGCGCGGCCGGCGAAGGGATGAGACCTGTGCACCAGCACGCCCCAGCGTTCCCGCACGGCCAGCCGGATAAACTCGTACCGGGTGGTGTCCACCGGTTCCAGCAGCAGGCCTAAGTCCAGCGCGCCCTTGTCGATGCGCTCTTTCAGCAGATCCGCCATGCCGTTGTACAGCTCGAACCGCACGGCCGGGTACTGCTGCGAAAACCGCCGGATGGCTTTGGCCAAGTCGTGGCCTCCCAGCGCCTCGGTCGCGCCGATGGTGACGGTGCCGGCCACACTGTCCCGTTTGCCGGCAAACTCGTGCTCGGTGCGGTCGGCCAGTTCCACAATGTCCTGGGCGCGCTGGCGCAGCAGCACGCCGTCCTCGGTCAGTTCCAGGCTGCGCTTGCCGCGGATAAACAGCGTGGTGCCCAGTTCCTCCTCCAGGTCGCCGATCTGGCGGGAGAGGGTGGGCTGGGTCACGTGCAGGTTTTCAGCTGCGCGGCTTATGTTTTTCTCCTGCGCTACCGACAGAAAATAGCGCAGCGTCCGCAGTTCCATAGAGTCCTCCTTGTATTATAGAGTAGTAGTTATTAAAGCCCCTCTCCAAGGGCTGTGCTAC
>ERZ1643246.2302-NODE-2302-length-18503-cov-4.131613_pt1 | contig 18503 bp, 20 predicted proteins | sample MGYA00579265_ERZ1643246 | MGnify/ENA primary metagenome ERZ1643246 (study PRJEB29033, sample SAMEA4952261) | chicken gut metagenome | biome: Broiler Chicken; feature: Gastrointestinal Tract; material: Caecum | place: Ireland | collected 2018 | study: Broiler...
GTGTAAAGACCGTTTCGGAACGGATTTCTTCGCCGTTAATCACAAGCGGCTTGCCCGTGGATTTATCCATAAGCACACCCTTGAGGACATATTCCTTGTCGGGGATCAGGTGCTTGTAGGATACGGTATCGGTAAGGGTGAAGACCTCGGTCGCACAGATTTCCTTTTCGCCGTCCACAGCCGCCGTTGTTCCGATTTCAGGGATGCGGTCGTTGACTACGGTGATTTCGATGAGCTGTTCGTGCTCGGATACGGTCACGGGATAGATTTCCTCATTCGGGAGGAAAGAGTCCGCAGGGCGCAGTTCCTTGATTAGCCAGTTTCCGTAAGGAATTTGCTCAAAAGTGAAGACGCCGTCCGGCTGTGATTCTGCTGTGAGCAGGGCCGTTTCTTCCGTAAACTCGGTTTCGTTTGGACGGAACAAACCGAACAAAGCGCCCGCAATAGGTTCTTCTGTTTCACGGTCAATCTTTAATCCCTTGATGTTGCCGTAGATGAGATCGTTTTCAATCGCTTCGCCGCCATTGATCTTGATTTCCACAACAGCGGTATCCTGTCCCGCGTACACAAACTCCACAGGATATTTTTCGTCCGAGATAAGATAGTGCTCGTCTACGGCGATTTCCTTGACATAGAGTTTTGCGCCAACGGGGACGTCGGTTTTGAACACCGCCCTGCCGTTTTCCGCACAGTTTGCAATTTCCAGCAGTCCATCTTTCGGGATCACCGAGCCGTCTGCCGCCGCAAGATCCTCTGCAGCGAACAGTCCGAACTGCACCGAGAGGATTTCGCCGTTGCCGCCGATGCCAAACAGCTCGTTCTGCTCCAAAATTTTGGAGAGACTGATTTCCGCCTTCTGGCGTTCATTGTAAAACGATACCTCGGCGGAAGTCACCTCGACATTTTCTCCTGCATAGGTCAGCTCCACCGTTTTGATTTCTTTGCTGACCACCATGCCATAGGCTGCTTGTTCCTCACAAATTTTGAAGGTTCCAAGATACAGCGGTTCTGTGGTCGCCGTGCCGTCCTCGCCTGTCTGCAGGCGCGCTACAACCTGTTCATCCTGATACCGGAGCGTACCGTCCGGCGTATAGATATCTCCGACCGCCGTAATGACATAGTGCGTATCCGGTACACTGCCTACCGCGTAAACCGGCTGATAGACGCCGTCTGTTTCTGTCACGGAGGCGAACGTCTCTCCGGTCTTGCCGACCGTGATCGTGCCTTTCTGTGCGATATTATGCTTTTCGACCACAACAGTGGTCTGTGTGCCGTCCACCTTGAACGGTACGGGCGTAGAGTCAAGGACATACCCGTATGCGCTGCACTGCTCGATCAGCTCGTAATTTCCGAAGCTGAGGGGTTCGGGCATCATCAGCTTTCCAGTGCTATCGGTGTAATAGGTGTCGATATCCACCGGCGTCGGGTAGTTGATGTGCTGGACGATATATTCGCCGGTATCGGTATTTCTCACTTTGAAGCCGACGCCTGCGGCGGGGATCACCCTGCCGGTTTCCGCGTCCTTTTTTACGATCTCGATCAGGGACTCAAAGGTGGCGTTGTTGATGAGGTAACGGTATACTTCGCCGTCCTCTTTCACAAACACATCAAAGGCGGGCAGCAGTTCTTTGCCGTCCCAGCCCTTTGTCTGTTTTACCGTGTAAATGCCGTAAGGGAGCAGTTTAGACTCGGCAAAACCATACGAATCGCAGACAAGGATATCCCGTTCGGTTTCTTCCGCGTCCGCATAGCTTCCGGCGCTTTTCAGGAACACTTCAAACTCCGCGCCTTCTTCGGGTGTTTCGATCTGTGTTTCGCCGTCATCGCAATGTTTGATCACGGCGATTTTTCCTTTCTTGACCGTTTCGTAAGAGTCAAGCGGTGCGGCGAGATTAAATTCCGCCGTATAGAGCTTCGCCTCCGCGCCGATATGCAGGGATTCGGTGTTAAGCAGGTACCCCTCGCTTGGCTCGATCTCCCGCAGAGACCAGTCGTTTCCGCAGACATAGGATTTTGTGGTGAACTGCCCATTGCGGTCGGTTTCGTACACATCCATGAGTTGCTCGCCGTTGAATACACCGTATTTTGCTCCGGCGAGAGAAGCATCGCCCTGCGGCAGCCCTTTTTCCCTGTCGGATTTGGTGACGGTGAGGCTCCATTTTTTGAGGACATTGTGGAAGCTCTTGTTGGTCGCCTTGTTCCACTCGATGGCAGCGGTCTGTTTCTCCGGCACCACATATTTGATATCCGTATCCACCTCTTCGAGCGTGTATGGCGTGCTGCCGGAGATGAGGACGTCCTCAAAAACAGCGGTGCCTGATGCATCGGTCACAGCGTATTCATCTACCTTAAGCCCAGAGAGGGATGTGCCGTAAAGATGAAATTTGACGCCCTCAGCCATGTTGTCCTCGGAGGTCTTGATCACCTTGAGGTCGCCGCGTTTGAGAATGTTGTTGAATGTTACAGTTGCCGTCTGCCCGGATACCACAGTTACTCTGCGGCTCTCCTGAGGTTCATATTTGTTTTCCGTCTGCTCGGTTACAGTGTAAATTCCCGGATTGAGATGATCCACCTGAATCTGGCCGCCGTTTGCCGTCTTAACAGTTTCATCGATACCGTTTCCTTGAATGCGGAAAGGAATCCCGTCAACCTTGCCGTCCTCGGAGGTTTTTACGATTTTTGCCGAGCCGTAGGATACCTTGATATTGAGGTACCCTTTTACAGGATCGTTGACCGACTGCGCGTAGGTGACGGTATCCTGCAGCTCTCCGTTCGGGCCGTATACGCCGTCCGTCCAGGTGATAACGCCGCGTCTTTGGGAGTTTTTCTTTTCTGCGGTGATCGTGACGGTGCTGCCCGGCGCTTTGTCGGCGGTGATCGTCAGCTTATTGCCGTTTACGGAAAAACGGATTCCCGAAGTGCCTGCGGAGAACGAATAATCGGAGAGCACATTGTTTTTGTCGGTCAGCGCAGCGGTGTAATGTTCGCCGTCCCATTCCAGTTCGATATTCTGTGCCTTGCCTGTGGATTTTGCAAAAAAGCTCGGCAGCTTGGAATGCTTCTGGACGCTCGCCGCAATAGAGTTGTAGTAGCTCATGATCTTGCTGCGCAGGGGATGGTCTGCACTGATCTGTTCGAGGATGGCGTCCTTGCCGCCGGTGCTTACCTTGTTAAAGTCTTCGTCACGCTCGCCGACCACGGTTTCCCAAATCAGAAGCTGTGTGGCGACAGCGTGAGCCAGCTTGTCTCCGCCCTCGTTCTGCGAACGCCATGAGGTCGAGATCGTCCCCGTGTAGCCGTACTGCATGATTCTGCCGATAAACAGTTTTATATCATCGGGGGAGATGGTTTTGTTGTAGGACGAGGGGTAATTGTCCCAAAAGTTCTCGCCTTTTTTGGTAAAGCGGTCGCCTGTTTTAAGAGTGACGCCGGGTTCAATACAGTAACAGATATTGCCGGTATATGAGCCCATAGCGTAAACAGAGGTATACCGCGAGCCATCGGTCGCCCAGCCGTTCATAAACTCATGGCTGCCGTGTCCCCATTCTCTGCTGTAGTTGTCATCCCCGTCACGGGGGAAGGAGACAAGATACACCTCATCGGTTTCTTCTGCGGCGTAAGCGGTCGTACCAAGACCTGCAAGGGTGGTAACGCACATCAGCGCCGCCAGAAACAGCGACATGATTCTTTTGAATTTTTTCGTTTTCACTTGAAAACCTCCTGTTGAAATGAAAAAACGCACCGTGATTTTTTACACAGTGCGTTTAACATGAAATATTCCGTTTTGATTTTGGTTTAAGCGTAGCCGATATACAGATCGTAGCTCCCGTCGGGGCGTTTTTCCGCCCATATCCAGACGTCGGTAATATCCTCGTCCTTACTGTAACGGTTTAAGCGGCTTTCGATATCCCGTTCCAGATACAGGCTGTGCGGGCCTGCCGTGATGGGATTGTCCCAGCAGGCGGTAGCGTCCGGCGATAAATTCAACCCCACACTTTCGCTTGTAGCATACTCGGCGGCAAAATCAATCCAGGTCTGGATATTAAAATCGGGAACAGCGGGTTCTTCGGGCGGTGCGGTTTCCTGCGGCGGCTCGCTTTGGGGCGGTTCCTCCGCAGGCGGCTGCGTCGGCGCGGAAGTCGGTTTTTGCGGTTCCGGTTCTTCCGGCTGCGGTGCAGATGAGACAGGATTTGTTTTTTCTTCTGCCGGTGCAGGCTGTTTTGGTTCGGCAGCATCCTCCGTACCGGTCGGCTTTGCCGGAGATTTTGTTACTTCTGTCTGCTGCCGTGTTTCGGATACGCTTTCTGCCGGATTCTCTGATTCTGCCGGAGCAGACGGACTGGCTGGAATATCCTCGCTTGATTCAGACGATGCTGCCTCTGATGAGACAGTCTGCGAAGAGATATTGCTGTCTGCAGGCTTGGTATGGCTGCCGCATCCTGCAAGACTTAGAAGTATCATACCTGCAAGGAGGAGCGCGTATCGTTTCTTTTTCATCATACCGATCACCTCTACCTACAGCATACCGATAAAAACCGGAAAGTCCAGCGAGAATGAGATGTTTTTTGAAAAAAGTCACATCCTCTGCTCGAAAGCCGGGGTTTCATTTTCCTCCTGTTCTTCATAATCCTGCGACTCATTTTCCTCCATGTGCAGCCGCTGCTCGTAGGCTTCCAGAACCGCGTCGCTGACAGCATTGCGGGAGGTTTCGTTCAGCGCGAACACCACATCCGAATACTGCGTATTGCCGTTTCGGTCTTTATATGACCGGTAGGGCATTCTTGCGAACAGACCGTTTTTGCTGTCCATCACGGCAATATCCCGGATCACATACTCGCCGCCGAGGATCACGCTGGCATATGCCTTGATGCGGTTGTCCTTTCCGATAAAGCGGTCAATTTGTGCTTTTATTTTCATATGATTCCATCCTTTCCTTTATAAAGAGAAAAAGAAAAAGCCCATGTTGGACTGTACTTCTTCCGGCGAAATATCTTCAATTTCCTGAAAACGCTGCATATATTTCTGCATTTCTTCATCTGTGAGAGAACGAAAGTTTTCGCCGTCTTCGCCCACAACAAAAAACGGACCGGCAATCACGTCCCCGTTTAAGCGGCGGTTGCCGTCCATACCGTTCAGTTTTGCTTCGTCATTGCAGACGAGAAGAGTCCCGTCACCGTTGCCAATGACCTCAATCAAGCCGCCGACTGTTTCCTGCAAATCATCAAGCCGGTCGGTGATGAACAGCTCATGGGGAGACTCGTGCGGTTCTACCATAAGGACACGAAGTGTTTCAGGCATTTCTTTCACCGCCCTGCTGTTCCGCTCAGCAGGCTGAGCCTGCATTCAATTCGCGCCCTTTGCATTGCTTATTTACGGGTGTATGGTTGCCCGCGTTTATAGTTTGATGTTCCGCCCATTTAACCGATAAATGAATGAGTGCAGCCCTCTGTTCATCGGCGGAGAGGCCGTCCAGAAACTGCAGCAGCGTGATGCCGTCCGCCTGCTTACCGACAGCAGGCTGTGTTTCTTTGCAGTTGTCGCAGATTTTTTCCCGTCTGACCACAACAGTGCGGTCGTCCTTCTCGGTAAAGGACAGCACATCGTTATACTGAAAGCCAACGCGCCGCCTGATTTCATAGGGGATCGTGATCCTTCCTCTTTTTCCGAGAATGCGGTACAGCTTATTCACCATTTTCACCTCCGCCGAATTGTTCTTTCAGGCATTCGCCGCAGCAGGGACAGCAGTAAGGGCAGTCCTCGCAGTCCTCGTTGTAGGTTCCGCAGAAGTCATCCTCCGGCGCCTTTTGAATGACGATGCGGCTGCCGTCTGAAAATGCTTCCACCGTTACGCCGGGGGTAATTCCCGCAGAGGCAAGTGCTTCTGCAGGTACGGGGATCATTTCAAATTCATATCGTTCCATTGTAAATTATCCTTTCGTTTAAGATTTCCTGCGTGTCAAGCTCGTTAAACAGCGTGAGCTGAACGCAGGATCGGGCAAGCTCGGTAGTGTCGTAGTTGGAGATCAAAAGTTCGGGGTACTGCTTACCGTTATCGTACCGCTGTGCGATATTGGAGAGCCTTGTCGTTCCCTCGATCACGATGCCGGGGCGGGTATACAGTTCCCGGATGAACGAGCAGTCATTATATGACAACAGGAATTTGCCCTTGATGCCAAACAGCGTTTCCGCCAATCCCTGATGATCAAAGCCATCAGCCGATACCGCTTCATAATACTGATCCGCCTGATAATACGGAGGATCGCAGTAGAAGAAGCTCTCCGGCCGGTCGTACTGCGCAATGAGCTTTTTGCAGTCCTTGTTTTCGACAATCACTTTCTGCAGCCTGCACGCCGCCGCTTCTATCAGGGGAAATTTGTTCCACATGGCGTGGGGCTGGCTGCCGAAGGTGGAGGTTCCGGCTGCGTAGCTGTAACGAATGAGCGCATAGTAGTAGGCGGCTCTGCGTACATCCGGCAGAACCGCCTGCGAGTGGAGCATCTGCTTCATATATTCAAAATCAAGGCGGGAATTCAGCAGATACCGCAGTTCGCCGCAGAGCTTTTCCGGCTGCTCCCGCACACACCGATACAGATTGACAAGATTGCCGTTGAAATCATTGAACACTTCAAAATCGTTTCCGGGCGGTTTATGGAACAGCACCCAGCCCGCGCCGCCGAACACTTCGATATACCGCTTGTAATCCAGCGGAAACCGGGCAAGGATTTCATCCCGCAGCGCCTTTTTTCCGCCCACCCATGCCATAAAGCTATTGATTATTGATCACCTCCCTGCGGAGGCGTCTGCGTGTACGAATACACGGCACAAAAAGAAGACGAGGCCGTTTTCCATGTACGGTATTCCATACACGCAAAACGGCCTCTTTAGTTTCGTTTTTCAGCTTTTCTCTGTTACCAGCCCTTCATATACATCCACTCCGTTTCCTGCGGTTCGCTTAAACAAAGGAATTCTCCGAGCGTTTGCTCTTCGCCGGTAAAATTGGGTTCCGTATCCTCGGTAAAGGAGATATATCCGTTCTTGCCGAAATCAATCGGCTCTTTTGTGATAACGCTGCCGCCGTGGTTGACGCCCACTCTTGGTTCAACCGAGCAGAAGCGGCCGTCGTCGTCGCTGTGCCGCAGGTGATAGCAGTACAGTCCCTGCGGGATATCTGCATCTGTCAGTCTGTTATTGGAAAACAATGCGGGTTTGCCAAGCAGTTCGATCTTCTGGTATTCCTTATTTTCTACATTGATATATTTCGTCCCCTCGGCATTCAGGCACAAATCCATATCAAGCGGATCGTAATCCCATACCCGGCAGGCAAATTCAATCGCTTCCTTTTCACTTTCGGGGAAGTATTCTTCGATGCGCTCGCCGCCTTTATAGCTGTACCTGCCACAGTTCTGCCCGATATCCTCGTCTGCCCATTCGTGTTCCAGTTCAATTTCGGGAAACATCTCCGTCAGCTTTTCAAGGACAGGATGAGGAGCAGACCATGCGGTTTGAAAATACAGAGGTGTGCCGTCATGATAGTCGATTGTATCATCGTATCCATAGGCGTTCCATTTTGTTCCCCAGTTCGCAATACACCAATCATACCATGTGGGGGCGCCATATTGCCGGATATTATTCCATGCAGTTTTGCCCAGCTCCCATTCATCGTGCTTGATATCCGTCCGCCGGCGTAAAAAGGCTTCCTCGCTTTCCGCAGGAATGTTCTCCAGCGCTTTTAATGCATCTTCTGCCGACCGTCCGGCAGTATACGCCTCGATAAAATCCCGGTAGGCTTGTAAGCCCCGGTCGGTTCGGGTTCCTGCTTCGATATTAAGGTTTTCCGGCATGGGGATGATCTTATTGAAATCTACAGAGCCGATCCCAAGTTCATCGGATTGTATGGCTTTCAGCATTGACCGGATTTTTTTAGGATCACCCTGAAGCGATATATAGTTTTCAACATGATTCGGCATTTATTTTTTCTCCTGTTCATAGTAAATTTTTTTGATTTTCTGCCCGATAGCAGAAATGACGGGAACACTCACTGCGTTGCCCGCCATCTTATACAGCCGACCGTCCGAGAGACCTGTGGCCTGTGCTTTATAAAATTGTTCATCGGTAAAGCCCTGCAGGCGCCAGCACTCAATCGGCATGAGCTTTCGGATTCTGCCTTTGTGCCACACACCGTGCCGATCCTGCGCCGTTATCGTGAACATCGGCTCGTTTGGTTCTTTGACTCTGCGCCCTTGCTGACGCACTGTTTCCCGGTCAGGTGTTAGGATCGCCCTCGACTCATCTGTGACAAGGACAGCCGAGTGTTCGCCTCTGTGATTGCTGACTCCGCTGTCCTGTCTTGCTGTAATGCATCGGGCTGTATCGGTAATGATAGGATTTGAATTCATGTCGATGAAATACAATCCCGTTTTACCGCCCCAACCGCCTGATCCGGCACACTGTGTGCAGGCTACTCCGTCTGTTTCATAGACTCTCTGTCCCTGCGGTCCGTGGATAAGTTCTTTAAGATCTTCCGCATTGCCGCAGGCGAGAGGAAATACCGTTCCGGTACTTCGTCCTCCAAGACTTGCGATAATATACAGCCGCCGTCGCTGCTGCGGGACTCCGAAATATGCGCTGTTATGCAAACACCATTCAACACCATACCCCAGTTCAACAAGCGCGGAGAGGATGGTTTCAAATGTCCTGCCTGCGTCATGCGATAGCAGACCGGGGACATTTTCCAGGAGAAGATATGCAGGCCGTTTCGCCTCAGCGATTCGGGCAGCTTCAAAGAAGAGAGTTCCTCTTGTATCGTCTGCAAAGCCGAGCCGTTTTCCTGCAACCGAGAAGGATTGGTTATTCCGATATCGGAATAACCAGGCTTATGCCGAGGAAATAGTAATCCCGAAGTTTGAGCTGCAACCCAATAAATAAAGGGATTGCGGGCAAAAACTTCGGGATAATAAAATGTCCATTCATCAAATTAGGCCGGATAACTTAAGAATCATTTCCTCATCATCAATCCAGATTGATGGAGGCTGAGGTGCCCCATTACGGACAATATCGGCCTTGTCAATTGCTGCACGTTTCATTTCGGTATCTGCATAAGCGTAAACTTTAGTTGTTTCTTCACTGGCGTGGCCAAGGTATTCAGAAAGAAGCATCATCGGCATCCCTTGATGGTATAGGTGCATTGCTCTCGTATGGCGGAGCATGTGCGCATGGATATGAGCAGGAACTTCAGGACAGGAATTGTGAGCCATTTTACCATACTTCTTAAGAAACAACGCAACCGTATCCGCAGACATTTGCTGTTGTATTCCGTGAATAATGGTATAAAACAAAGGCTTTTCACTGCCCGCCGGTTCATTCGGATGGAATGTGCGCAAATATCGCTCACAATGCTCAACTGTTCTTGCAAGTAATGGAACGGTACGAGTTTTGTTGCCTTTCCCGTGTAAATAGGCGACTGGATATTGAACTTTAAGGCGAAGATCACGAACCTTCATGCTGAGAAGTTCTCCGCACCGCGCTGCTGTATCGTACATCAGCACCATGAAAAACAGATTACGCAGTTCGGTTCTTTTAACCGGATTAGGCTGCTTTAATAAACTCTCAAGTGCATGTTCTGAAAGATATTCCACCACCTTACCCTGCGCTGCTTTAAGCGGAACATTCTGGACGGCCACGCTCAACGCAATCTGTGAACAGTCAAGCATTCCAACGTAATCGAAAAAGGAACGCAACACCATAAGCCTTTGATTGCGAGTACTCGTGCCACAATGCCGATCGGTTTCAAGCCAATCAAGGAAATTCAGAATCATCTCCCGATTTAAGGTGTCAAACCGTATCTGTTTAATGGTTAGTTTTTGCTCAGTTCGCAAATATAGAATGAACAGATTTAATGCCTGACGGTATGATCTCACTGTGTTTTCGCTAAAACACCTTTGATTCGGCAAATATTCTAATAGAAAGTTTCTGACAGCATGAAAGAAATCATTCATCGTACTCCACCTCCGGCAAGAGATAGTCTGACGCTGAATAATCAAATCCTGCCATTTTTTCAAACAAACCCGGTACCAGATGGATATAATAATACGTATCACTAAGCTGCGCATGCCCCATATAGGCACTGAGGTACGGCAGCATGGCGGTTACATCTTTCCCCTCGTGCATCCATTGGTACAAACGGTGCGTCGCAAATGTGTGCCTGAAGTCATAAAGTCTGGGAGAATGCTCGCCGGATATTTCGATGCCTGCTTTGACTTTCACAATGCGAAAAGTTTTTTCAATTCCCACTTTTCCGTAAATATTTCCTTCTGAATTTGGGAAAAACAGTTCGCGTCCTGGCATAATTTTAGAAACGGTTTCGTCATACCGGCGGCACATTTCTGTAACATCATCTGCCATCATTACAATGCGACTTTTGTGGCCTTTGCTCTCCATAATGTCCAAACGACCCTTTTTCAAATCAACATCGGCAGCGCGGAGTTTCCGGGCCTCACAGGGACGCAGACCACAGCAGTACAGTAACCGGACAAGAGTTGGAATTACAAAATGGCGTATAGGATACCTTTTTCGCGGCTTGAGTTGATCCAAAGCCTCCCACAGCGCTACAATTTCTTCTTCACTGTAAATGTGTGGAATATGCCGTGGCCCTTTCTTGGCAAAATTGGGGTGAAGTACAAACGCCGGCTCACCACAGCGGTTAAGGTATCGGGCAAACTCCCTGACCGGCATTAAACGATTACGAAACGTGTTGTTTCCTTCGGTATCTCTCCGAATTGCCCATGCCAAGCAAATCTCCTTGGTTAAAGTTGCTTCGTTTGGAAATTGCTCAAGGCAGAATCGATCAAACTCGGATAACAAACGGGTTGATTCAGCATAAGGAAACCCGACAGCATTTTTTTGCTGTATAAATTCGTACAGGCGCTGGGCAAAAAGGCTCTCAAAAGTATAGTTCATGCTTGAACACCTGCCTTTGTACGGGTAACAAGACCCAAAGCACAATTTTTCAAGCCTAATTCATCCACGGAGAGATATGGCTTAGCTGAATCAATCTTGGAATGCCCTAAAAGCTGTTGAAGTAATTTAAGCGGTATTTCATTTTGTAGCAAGCGGGTTCCGAACGACCGGCGAAAGCTGTGAAATCCTCGGCGGGGTATGGTTGAAACAATTTCCGCACGATGCAGATATTTAGTAACGATGGCACTGGCGCTACGATTGTCAAGGGGACGCAGAACCCCGACATGGCATAGAAAAATATATGGCAAATCGCTTTTAGGGCGAGCATTTAGCAAATAATCTGCGATGGCATTCCCACTTTCGGGTTCAAGGGGCAGGCTCAGTGGTTTTCCGGTTTTTTGCTGAACAATGCGAATCTCCCGTGCCCGCCAGTCGATATCCTCTCGCTTGAGATTAACAATATCGCAGGCGCGGAGACCTGTCTGAGCTGCCAAAAGCATAATAGCATAATCGCGCTTACCAATAGGCGTTCCCACATCAGGTGCGTCGAGTAGTCGTTCAATTTCCACGGCGGAAAACCCTTCGCGGAATACTGTTCTGCGCGCAACCATTTCAGGAATCGCAAGGCTTAAATTTTCCGGCGTGAAATGGTTCTCATACAAATGCTGCAGGAATACTCGTACAGAAAAGATTGCCGAATGCAGACCTCCCTTGTACCTCATTGCCATGCGGGTTATGGTACTGCTGATCTCCGCCAAAGTAATTCCGTCAAAGGATTGCCAACCGCGTGCTTCCAGCTCAAAGAAAAAGGTACGTATGGCGCTTCTGGCTGTTTTTACTGTGCTGCCCGCAAGTATACCGGTACGATTAGCGTTTTCGCAAAAATCCTCTAACAAACCTGCAAATTCCGGGACAGGTTCTCGGTGTCCCCAATCTGGAATTTTACCAAGTTTAATTTCGCCGGTTCGGTGCATTTCTGAAAGAAGAAAGCTCGCTTTTCTCAGGTTCTGATATGAACTTCGTGAAGTCAGCCCTTGCTCATATTTTTTTCGTACTTCTGCCACCGCATCGAACACCAGCGATTCAGAATAGTGTTCTAACCCTTGATGTGTGTGCCTGCGCAAAATGACCGATAATCCTTCGGTCGTATAGTGTCGGACAGCGTTTTTCGTAAGTCCCGTTTTCAAGAGAGCTTGTTTGACGCGCCAGACCAGTGCGAAAATATCATTGGAATCGACTAACTGCGTAGATGTGGGTTCGTCCAGTTCCAAACTCTGATGAGGTTTCCTTAAAACAGGTTCCCAAGGTCTGAGAGCTGACAAATCCACCATCCCAGTTTGAACAAAATGTTTAATCAGCTCACTTCCACGGCGAACCAGCCGCCATTTCCATTCGGAGAATTCACCCCGTTCAAAACATTCGCGCTGCTCTAATATGAATGCATCGAGCATCCCAATGTTCACGTCAACGATGCCTTGACGGGTGAAGTGGCGGATGATGGCACCAAAACCAGTGGTTTGATACTCCTTGACTGCCTTCACGCCGACTCCACTCTGCCCCAATAGCCTTAAAGACTGATCTGCGGCTTCCTTTAGATTAAATGTGTCCATTCCTTTTACCTCATATTTTCAAATAGTCAGGTTGTCCCTGCCTCTTCAATTATACAAGTAAAGAATGGACATTTTATTATCCCGAAGTTTTTGCCCGCAATCCCTTTATTTATTGGGTTGCAGCTCAAACTTCGAGATTACTATTTCCTCGGCATAACTCTGGCATGGAAATCCCGCACAGATGAGGTCGATATCGGGCAGGTCGTTTGGGTTGATGGTTCTCGCGTCTTCAAAATACAGTTCTCCTTTCGGCTCATAGATGGCGTTGTACGCCTGATTTGCATATTTGTCGATTTCGCAGTGACCGACGCATTCAAAGCCGCCAAGCGCTTCCAGTCCCGAACGGAAACCGCCGATCCCCGCGAACATATCAAAAAATCGTATCGACATAGGGCGTCACGCCCTTTATTTTCACATCATCCTTCCTTACTGCATTTTCATACCGAAATCCTGTGCTTTGCTCATTTCCTGTTCTTCTGCAAGCTCCTGCTCCGTCAGTCTGCGGAAACTGTCCTCGCCGGGGACAACGCCAAGCTGCCTGCCGTTATCAAAATCACAGTGCAGCGTTCCCATATCATCCACCGCCCTGACCGTACCTCTCGTGTTAGGCTCGATGGGGCGGGGGTCGTCGCCCATCTGCAAAAGCATGATCCTTGTGCCGGGCGGATAGTTGTCCTTCATACGCTGTGCAAAGCGCCGCTCTGTTTCAAATTTGTTCATCTCATTCCATCTCCATTCCAAATAATTCTTCCGGCGACCAGGTAAAGCTGAAATTCACTTCCTTTATATTGTCACAGTAATCTGCAAGGAAGCTGCTGCCGGATTTAAGCCGTGAGGAAAGCTGCAGAATATCCGAATAGGAGGCATCAATTGTTTCCCCCTCACCATAGAGGTAAGCATCGGCATGAATCAACACTTCTGTTTCTTCATCGATATATTTCAGAAAGTCATCGAATTCATCCCAATCCTCCAAATCATCGTATTCTCTCGGAATTCCTCCAACGAGAAAACTTACTGCGTCATTTCCTGCCGTTACAGTTACCTGAGAAAAGAGTAAGGCCATATTTCATATCCCTCCAATCTGCTGTTTTTCGAAGCCGAGATTATCAGACATTCTCTGTTGGAAATCCATTTCGTTTTCCATGAAGTAATCATTGCCGCTGTGCCAGAAAGACACATAAATATCTCCGTCATCGGTCTTGATTTCACGCTGTTCCAGACCTTCTCCAAACCCATCCGCCTCCTGACCGATCAGCTCATCGATCCATTCTTTTTCTTCTGCCGGTGAAAAGGCTTCGCGAAGGCCGGTGTGGATCACGCCGTACAGCTCGCCGCCGACTTCCTGTACATCCCAAACAGCGCAGACAAGTTTGGATTTTGCGGATTCGCTGCCGTCAAAATAGTCCTCCATATTATGAAGATCGCGCTCCTGTTCACGCTTTACAAGTTCACGGATTGCCTCCTCATGGGCAACGCCGTAACCGTTGTCAACCTCGTACCAATCCCCATATTCTTCATCTGTCATGTGAATTTGGAGAGGGCAGTAATAATTAACGGTAACGCTGATAAGTTCCTCCGTCATGGCTTTGATATCTTCCATAACTGCCTGCGGAGAGAAATACTGACTGTGGATGATATGTTGTTCCAGTTCTTCCAAAATTTCCGGTCTGGCGTTTTCCACCATGTGGGCGCACAGGTTGGCGTCTTCCAATGAATGAGACGGTTTGAACAGCACCGCCAAGCTGTTGCCGATATCCGAATCGGCAAAGAGCTTTACCTGAATGCCGCCGTCCTCATCGTCGTTAATGGGAATGTTCCGTAGTCGGCTGCGGATACCGATCTGCGACAGATCATACAGCAGGGAGAAGGGATCAGAGGAAAGGTTCAGCACGGCTGTTTGATCTCCGTTTTGAATCAGGGCGTTAATCATATCGTACCTCCGTATTATTTAAGATTGCAGTGCCATAGCGGGCGATGGTTACCGCCTGTACGATCAGACGGAAGGCATTGTCGGAGATAATACCGCTGTCCACCAGTTCGCACAGCGATATCTGTTTTTCGCCGGTCTGCAGTTCCTTGACGGCTTTCCACAGGGCGTAGCAGTCTGTCGGTACATCTCCGAGACGAACGCTTTTGAAATCGATCCTGCCGTTTGGGGAGAACAGGTGCTTTGTTTTTCTCCACAGTATATGGTCGGCAGTCAGCAGATACAAAACAGCGAGAACCTTTTTGACGGGCTTTCGCAGAAATGATCGCTCGGCTTCAAAAAGCTGCTTATGTCTGTTGTTTTGGAATATCATTTTCACATCATCCTTTCGGCGGTATATTTCGGACTGGCGTTTTTGAAATGCTGTATTTTGGGCATCTCTGAAAACAGCTTTTACTGCATCGCCGACAGAAACAGCGCCGCAGGCAAGCCGGATATCCAGCACAGGGCAAACTTGGACAGTGCATCCGTCTTTTTTCCTGTAGTAGAGACAAAGTCTGCAATCGCAGTCTCTCCCGGTGTATTTGTATGGGCTGCGTTTTCTGCCTCCGCCGCGCTGTATGCCGCCGGGCGGATGTTTCATCATCGCCTCCATACTGTTGAGGGATGGGGTATTGGTAAAATACATTTTGTCAGCTCCTTTTCTTGAAATGAAAAAAGCCCGAAGTCTTTTGCAAAACTTCGGGCAGTTAAACGCAAAAACGGCAGACAAGTTTTTAGCGACTTGTCTGCCGTTTGAAGCAGTTATTCTGTTGTACGGGAGTTCAGTTCTATCCGCAAAGTAAAAATAGCCGTTTTATATCTACGAATATGCATCTTAAAATCCCGGCGTTTGGGCAGCAAAAAACCCCGATAAAATCGGGGTTTATGCGGAACATATCTTTTTTATGTTCCTATTATGGTGGGAGAGAGTGGATTCGAACCACTGAAGTCAGCGACAACAGATTTACAGTCTGCCCCCTTTGGCCACTCGGGAACTCTCCCATATTCAATTAAAAGGTGGAGCTGGTGGACGGATTCGAACCCCCGACCTGCTGATTACAAAAAAATTAGTCGATTTTGTTGGAAAATCAAATTTTTTACATCATTTTTCCAATTTTTTTGTGATAATATTATAAATAAGTCGACAATATTGTAAATTTATGTAATTGTATGTAAGAATAAATTGTATTATTATAGCCTCATAGGTTATATAAAATTGCCTATAAGTATTCTATGAGACGGTGATTGCTTTGTTTGAACCTAAATTTAATACATTGTATGAAGCTCTAGACAGTTATTTGATGGTATACTGCAAGCCCATAGTCAAAAGAAAAACATTATATGGCTATGAACGCGCAGCAGTTATTATTAAAGAGTATTTACCCAATCTGCCAGTGACAGATTATAATGAGGCTCAATTACAACTATTCTTGAACGTCCTATCAGTGGAAAAAAATTACAGCAAATCAAGTATAGACAAAATACTTATTATCTTACGAGCCGCCTTTCGTTGCGCATACCGTAACCTCCATATCACATATGATACTCCTGCTTCCAGTTTACGGTTGCCTGCCGCAAAACAAAAGAAGATCCTAGGATATACTTTGGAAGAAGAAGCGATTATCAGGAAAGCCTGTGTATATGATATATATGGAGACTTTATTTTATTTGATCTCAACACGGGTCTACGTAGGAGCGAACTAGAACGATTGCAGAAAACGGATATTGACTGGGAACAGGGGTTAATACATATTACACAATCTAAAACCGAATCCGGAATCCGCGCAATCCCTATGCAGGATGAATCCAAAAAAATCCTGTTGAATCAATTTGCAAGGTATCCACATAGCCCTTATGTATTTGTGAGCCGCACAGAAGGCACAATGACCGAATGTGTCATCCGCAGATTATCGGAACGTATGAGGCGAGAAACTGGGATTTCTGATTTTAATCTTCATCGTTGCAGACACACCTTTGCAACTAGATTACTTGAAAACGGATTAAAAAATTATGCTGCGCTTGCAAAATTGATGGGACATTCCGACGTAGCTTTTACTATGCGGCAATATGTCCATCCAGATAAGGCAGAATTATGCAAAGCAATTTCATTGTTGCATGGAACATAAAATTTAACAGTCAAACAACTGCCCCAGGGGCAGTAAACCCGATAAATGGCACGGTTGAGCCATTTGTCGGGTTTTTTATATACCAAAAAATAGGAGGAAACAAACATGAAAAAGCCGTATGTCATTGCAATTTGCCAGCAAAAAGGAGGGGTCGGGAAAACAACCATGACAATCAATTTGGCCGCCACATTGGTACGAAAAGGATACCGAATACTTGCAGTCGATATTGATCCACAGGCAAACATGAGTACCTCTATGGGGTACTTAGTGCCGGATAAGCGCCCAACCTTGTACAATATTATTACAAACCATATTTCCGGACTCAGTAACAATCTCATGGAGGCAATCCGTACATGGGAAGCAGAACAGGTGGACTATATCCCATCCAATATTATGATGGCCGGTGTATCTGGCTCTATCAGCCAATACCCAAACTATACATCCGTTTTGCGGGAAATCCTGTCTGATCCTGTCTGCAATAGATATGACTATATCCTAATCGATTGCAAACCGGCGCTCGACCTGATTGTTGATAATGCGTTGGCCGCAGCGGATGGCGTCATTATCCCAGCGCAGACGGAAGAGTACGCTTTGGATCAACTCTATCCTACCTTTTTACAGTGCCAAAAGCACCATGCACATATCCTAGGAATTGTCTGTACTATGTATGATCCAAGATATAATGCACACAAAGGCGTAGTAGAAGCCATTCATACCGCTTATCCGGAACTTGCTTTCCAGCAGACCATCAGCCGGTATGCGGACTATGCAAATTCCCTGAATGAAAAACGCAGCGTACACTGTGTACCCGGAGGGGAAGCTAAAAAACAGCTTTTAAAACTAACGGATGAAATCATTACAAGGAGTGGGAAAGAATGAAAATGAAATTTACCGCACCGTCAATCCCTACTATGGAAGAGGCAAACAAGGTATCGTTTGGATATCAGGAACCAGCCCCATTCCAGGGGATGACACGTCAAAACAGGGACTTTACAGTCCCCATTGACTGCCTGCATTATGTCCAGGGGCAAGAATACGAAATGTGGGAGGAAGGGCAACTGCAATTTTTAGCGGAAAACATCCGTGAGGTAGGGGTTTTACAGCCCTGTCTCGTCCTCCCTGCGGAACCTTCCATGCAGGAGTATTCCCCTGATAAAACGCAATATATCCTGTATGACGGGCGCAACCGAACAGAGGCTGCAAAACTGGCCGGCCTGGAGGAAATCCCCTGCCGCCTGCTGAACTGTTCGCACGAAACTGCACGGGATATCCTAATCTATTCAAACCTTTTCCGGCGGGAACCAAAAGTGTCTGAAACTGTGAAAGCCCTGCGGGCGCTGGAAAAACATAATACGGCAACCATCCAATCCATCGCAGCCCAAAACGGTATGCAGGAGAGGACTTTTTACCGATATCTCAAATTGGGTCGCCTCAGCGATCCCCTTCTTGCCAAAATCGACAGTGGACAGCTCACAGTCAAAGCAGGAGAGAAATTTGCCGGGTTGACGGACAGCCAGCAGGAAACCGCACTTGCACTCCTAGAGGGAACCGCGGAACCGGTCAATGAAGCAAAAGCCCAGGAAATTATCTTGGATATTTCCGGAAGGAAACTAAAAGGTGGAAAAAGCAAAACTAAATCCAGCAAAAAAACCTCCCCTACCGCCGTACCCGCAGAAATCGTCAACCGGTATATCCCTTTGGGCACACCGAAAAAGGAGCGGCTAAAAATCATTGAAAACGCATTGAAAATGTACTTTGAATCCGCCCACCAGGCGGATTCGGAGGGGTTACTGCCCCGGGGGCAGTAACCCCTCTGGGATACTTGACGGCCTGCCTGAAACA